>Ga0181358_1000552_pt1 | contig 16636 bp, 15 predicted proteins | sample Fa13VDMM110SD_FD_130096 | JGI IMG/M metagenome (GOLD analysis project Ga0181358, IMG submission 130096) | Freshwater viral communities from Lake Michigan, USA - Fa13.VD.MM110.S.D | ecosystem: Environmental > Aquatic > Freshwater > Lake | place: USA: Michigan | collected 2013-09-24 | reverse complement strand
TTTTTTTATTATTTTATAGGATTAATAGATTTGCTATAAGTTTAAAATTGTTAATAAGTTAAATATATATTATACTAAAATAATATATATAATAAATAATAGGAATATAGGAGAATACTTTATTCCCAAAATATAAAGATATGGCAAGCCTCGTGATTTAATGTATTCTATGGAGTCTGCTTGCTCGAGGAGAATTATAGAGATAATCCCGAATGTATATTTATATTGTAATGTCAACTAATGTTTTTTTGGATCTTGGAGCTCTTGGTGTTTTTGGCTCTTTTATTGCTTTATTTACTTTAGGTTTCTTTTCAATTATTTCTTCTTTAAACTCAATTTCATCACTAGGGGTTAATACTACTGAATTCAATAAAGCATCTTTTAATTCTTCCAAATCTTCTGGTTTAAGATTTTCTTTTAAAGGTGATTCTTTTTTAGCTCTTGGTTTTCTAGGAGCTTTAGGTTTGACAAGTTTCAAATCTTCAAATGGGGGTGCTTCTTCATCTTCAGGTTCTGTAATTACAACCAATGATGGTTTCTCTTCTTCTTTAACTTCTTCTATTATTTCAGGTACTTCGTCTAATACTTCAAATTGATTGTCTGATTTCAAACTTTTCTTTTTGATATAATACTCTTTAGCCTTTTCTCTTTTATAATTGAGAAATTCTGGATCTTTAGCTTTACGTTCATCGTAGTATTTCTTACGTTGAGCATTAACTTTTTCTTTGTTTAATTCTCTATACTTCTTAGTAGCTCTTTTCTGAGCCTCGGTATAAGATGAATATACTTTAACAGGTTCTTGGTCTGGTTCCATTATATATATAATATAATCATATGTCTTTATATTATTTTAGTATCTATAGGAATTTTCATTAAGTCTATTCCTCCTTTTTCATCCTCGTTAATTATTCTCTCATAATCAGCGTGAGTTTGTGAATGTACATCGATCTCTTTTCGTTTAGTTGGGTCTTCTGATTGGAAGAACATTCTTAATAGATATTCATTTTTTTTCCAATCCACTGATGTGTTTAAGTCGTCAAATATTTCCAAGAACTCTTCAACATCATTATAAAAATGACAGGTTCTTAAAGGACATTTATTAATAAAATGACCGAATGCTAAACAATAAAATCCACAAGCATTATTCATCAAACTCTGGATATCCTTTTTAGTATATGGTAGATATTTATGGAAACTATTAGTCACTGCTTTTTTAACTGATTCAGGTGGTGGTTGACCGTATGGATCGAAATAGATTGGTTCTATTGTTCCTTTCGGTGTTACGTTAACTTGTAAAAAAGTCCAATGTGTCCCTTCGTTTGTATTTCCATCATCATCGCGACTATCCTGCATATTTATGATATAACTTTTATTAGGAAGAATAGTTTTTGGTAATTCATCTTTGAAAAAGCATCCTTCTAATGGTACGCCCATACGCTGAGCTAGATCTTCAATTTGTTCATCTGTGAGCATTATATATACATTATATGATTAATTCTTTATATGAATTTAATATTCGTTTGTCCCGTCATTATATTTTTGGTATTGGGGTGGTAACATATTCTGCATATTAAAATTAGCACCATATGGTTGTGATTGAAGAGCAGGTGGTAAAACTGATCTGTGTTCTAATAAACTTCCTCTACCTCTTACCAAGTTATAATGATTACCCCTTTCAAAGCCAGATGTTCTAGCATGATGAACTTTAGCATGATGATTTTGTTTTATACCATATCCTCTACTTGGAGGTTGACCATCAGAATCCCAATATCGTTTAATAGGTTCAGCTTCGTGTTGTCCATAAACTGTTCTATCTGTCATATTTGCTAATGATCCTAAAGCATTTGAATAACCCATATTAGCATTATATAATGAATTGAAACTATCAAATCCTCTTCCCATTTGTCTTCCCGCATATAATCCAGTTCCAAAACCAGATCCATGTAAACCATAACCTAGATTTTTATGGATTTGTTCATCAGCTAATTTACTTCCAAATGCTTCAGCTTGATCTCCATATTTCTCATCTCCGGCTAAATAATTAGCACCCATCTTAGCGAACATACCAGCCAGTTTACTTCCATGTTCTTTTATTTTCTTTGCTAGTTCAGGATTGTTTAATATGAATTTATGAACTTCTTGTGCGCCTTGTTTAGCTACAGGAGCTGCTGCTTTAAAAGCATTATGAATTTGTTTACCAGCATTGACAAAAAAGTTTTTAACATGTCCTAATGTTAATTTTCCACCAATTGGTTTATGATGATGTTTTAATTCATGAAAATGATGATGCGCTCCTTTATTTATTGCGTCTAATAACATTGGTGTTAATGGATCATGAATTCCATAAATCATAGAATTTTTAAATCTATCTTGCATACCTCTTCCAAATAGATTTTTCATTCTATCAACACCTTTTCTTACACCACCTTCAATATCATCTCCTACTCCTCTTCCGAATAGATTCTTTACTCTATGTGCTCCTTCTCTAACTCCCCTTTCAATATCATCACCAACTCCTTTACCAAATAGGTTTTTCATTCTATCAACACCTTTTCTTACACCGCCTTCGATTTCATTACCTATACCATATCCTAGATTTTTATGGATTTGTTCTTCGCCAAATTTACTACCATATTTTTCAGCTTCTTCTCCGTATTTCTCATCACCAGAAAGATAGTTAGCACCTGCTTTGGCAAACATACCGGCTAGTTTACTTCCATGTTCTTTTATCTTTTTAGCTAATTCTGGATTATCTAATATGAAATTATGAGCTGCTTGAGCGCCTTGTTTAAATACTGGTGCTATTTTACGTCCAGCATTTACAAAGAAGTCTTTAATACTCTTTAATGTTATTTTACCACCAATTGGTCTAGAGTGATGTTGTAGTTCATCGTAATGATGTTTTTCACCAAGTCTAATAGCATGATGTAATCCATAACCTTCTGCTTTTAATAGTTCACGAGCTGCCATTGATCCAGCTGCTCCTGCTAATGCACCTGTTGCTGGATTTAATCCTAGAGTTGTTCCTAAAGCAGCTGAGCCTAATCCAGCTGTTGTCATAACTCCTTTTTTATATGCTTCTGTTAAAACAGGGCTGGATTTTATAATTTGATTCTTTGTTTGGTTTAGATGTTTTAAGTCATCTCTATATTGATTCATTATTTCAATAGGATTTTTACCCTCTTTTACTTTTTTTATAGCATCATGTAGTAAATATCCAGGACTCATTATTTTTGCTCCTGTACTAATATCTCTTCTAATACCTTCTGGAACTACGCTCTCATAAGCTCCTTTAATAGGATTAATTATTGCGTTCTCAATTGGTTTAGAAATTGGATCAAAAACTTTTTCTTTTACTGTTTCAAATCCTCCTTTAATTTTGTTACCAATGTTTTGGAAGAACTCTTTAACACCTGTTCCTAAACCTCTTCCTCCCATATGATCAACAACGCCTGGTAAAACCATATGTTGTGTATGTCCTAAAAGTTGTCCTTGTAGTTCAGGTGTTGGTGCTCTATTCATTTCTATTTCTTCTGGTGTCAATTGTAGTGTAACACCTTTATTTCTATTAAAAGCACGTGATACTAAATGATATGAAGTAGGAGAAACAATAAGGTTAAATCCTGCTCCATGTTTTACTCTGACTTTATGTCCATTTCTTAATTTGCTCTTTTGAGCACTTGATGCGTGAATACTTATAAGATGTACCATTTTATATATAAAATAATATCGTTAAAATCTTATATTGATTTTAAAGATATGTTAAAAAGATAGTTTATTTAATTATTAAGCTAATTAGACACGTGCTCCTGTAACAAGATCAATGTTAATTTCTACACCGTATTCAACAAAGACCCATAGATCTAATACTTGAGTAGAGAAGTTGGTTCCAAGAACTTGAACAGATTTTGGTACTGATTGTTCTACTGGTAACATACGTTCTACATTAACATAGTAGTAGCAGTAAGATTGTTGGAAATCACTAAATCCGATAAGACCTGATGTAAGACCATCAGTCAAACCACCGTTAACAGCGTTTTGTCCATATAGTTGATTATTGAACTCTTCGAAAGTATATCTTTGAGTATTGTAAATAGCATTTTGACCAGATATTTGAATATTGAAGTTACCAAGAGTAACCATAGGAGCAGTACATCCACAACCAGCACAATCATATGGTGATTGATATGAAGGTGTAATTGAGTTGTATGGAGTAGTACCAGCCAAGTTATTAGATGAATAAAATGGGATAATTAGTACACTTTTAATATTTGCGATACCGTTAGTTATTAAATTGTTAAATGGTTGACCAACTGCTATGTTTAATACTTGGTATTGGTATATATCTGTGTATTTGATTTGTTTAATAGGGTTAGATAGATAAGCTTCTTCGAATACTGGGTTAAAAGTGTAAGCAGGAACGTATAGATATATTGATTTGGATAATTGACCGCTTCCAACTGGTAATCCTATAGGATTTGGAACAACTCCAATAAGAGTAGAACCGACTGAAAGATTATAGTAGTATACTCCTCCTTGTTGGACAATTGTAGTTCTTGCTGCAGGATTGACATAGTTAAGAGCTTGTGATCCTTCGAGTTCGAAACCACCAGTTCTAAAACTTGGTATATGTATTGGATTAACACCACCAACAGGTACAACAGAATCATAAGCAGATATAAAAGATGTAGTTCCAACAATAGCAGGAACAGCTGGAGGACCTACAGCCGCGTTTTGACCAACAAATCCGGGAGTAATAGTTACAGTTGATGACGCATTGTTTAAATTCATAGTTAATTTCATAAATACACCTTTTAATAGAGGAATCATATTAAAGAATCCAGCAATATGTTTTAAGTAAATTGTAGCCATAACTGAAATTTGTAATTGACCAGATTGACCAGCAGCACCAGTTCTTTGTAAACTAATATAAGATTTCCATATTTGCTGCATGTTATTTGCGGAAACACCTAAAGTATTGTAAGTTGCGTTACTTGGTCCAGAAACAGCAGGGTTGTAGTTGATCCAAGAAATTCTTTTAGTTAATCCTTTATTTCCACCTAATCCAATAGAAGGTGAAATTTGTTCATTAACGTTTGTTCCATTTTCGGCAATACAGTTAGGTCCAGATACGTTGGAAAATTCACCACCACATAGATATCTATTACCAATTGACGATAGTGTTGAACTGACAGTAGAATCAATAAGATTAAGATCATTGTTACATACCCATAGACCATTTTGAGAGTTATTTGTTGGATAATCGGCAGTTGGTGGTAATACACCACTTGGTTGTTGGAAATACCAAGATGAAGATGTATCTGGATAAAATCCAATAGTTGAGCCTTGGGTAATAATATCACCATATGATAGAGTAGTAAGTAGTTTGAATGTATTCCACATATTTACGAATGGTGTTTGTTGAACGATAGTAGTACCGTTATAGTCTAAAGTAAAAGAATGGATAATTTGTCCAAACCAATTTTTTAAACCGACACCGTAATCAGAGTTACCGTAACCATTTATTGGTGCTAATGAATTATTTGCGCTATTAGGAGTAGTTACAGTTAATAACAAAGGAACTGCTAGATATGCTTCTCTATAACCCATATATTTATTACTGTTTGATAATTGAGATGTATCAATAATTGATTGATTGTTTTGGTAATTTTGGTTTTGGTTGTCTAATATATTGATCCAATCTTTACGGATGAATACATTTGGAGACCCTTCAACCTCTTGACTTAAGTCGAAAACTAATTTATCACACATTGTTATATACATATGTATATAAACATATTTTTAAGTAAAAATCATATTCTTCTGTTTTTAGAAGGACTTGGGCTTTTTAGAAAGACATTGTAATGTTCTTCTTTTTCTTTTTAGGCTTCTCAATGTTAAGTTTGGTGAGCTTGCTAGCTATTTTATCTGCTAATCCCTGCCCACTTGCTAGTTGAATCTTTTGAGGCCTATCAATTGTACCTGTATATGGGTTTCTTCCTGTTATATCCATGTAACTTTCTATACTTGGGAATGATGATTGACCACCAATACCTCCGTCTAATAAAACAGTTCCAATTCCACAACCTACTGTACCACCACTCTTAGAATGACGGGTTATTGACCTCATTTTAGCATTTGAATGAGGTAATATGATATGTCTTGTTGTACTCATAATATTTATTATATAGTGTTATATGTTTAAATTCATTTATGAGTCTTTCTCTTTATCAGCTTTATCTTTCAATAATATTTTTTTATATGTTAGTATATCTTTAATTAGTACTTCTAATTGTTTGATTTTCTTCTCTTTAATAGCTTCTACGTCATTACTCATCTTTAAGTCTGAGAATAGCTTCTCTCTATCTTGATTAAACTCATCGAGTAATGTTTTGATTTTATTTTCTGTCAAATTAAATATAGGAGTCATATAATATGTATATATATAAAACTTTAAATACTTATTAATATTTTTATTCTTAGAAGATATGTTACTATAGATTTTTATATAATATTAGTAAGAATAAGAGATTTGCTATAAGTTAAAAAATGAGAGAAGTGAAAACCAAACAAAAGTCTAAAAATGAAAAAAGGTCCACTATAGGAAAAAGTTTGAGAAGTGAGTTAACAAAAAATAAACGTATGGCAAAAAGTCCAATCGTATGATTTATTTAGCTCCTAAGTAAGCCTCATCTTTATCTCTTATAGTTAAAAGGATTGTCATATTAGGATCATTGATAATAAGAGGTTGAAGATTGGTTCCTAGGATATTAAGGGTTAACTGATTATAAGTTCCGTCTATTAGCTTATTCCACATGAAATTAGGAGGTCTGTCTTGAATAACTTCTCCTACTAAAACAGATGGAGAGACGGAATAGATGATACTTGATGGTTGAGCATAAGGATTGTTGATATTTGAGATTGAGAATAGAACACTGTTATTTGGTTGGACATTTGGTGATAAATCAGATAGATAAGATATTGTTCCAATTGGAGGAGAAGCTGATGCTGAATTACCACCATTATCAACTTTTGTAACATAATTTTGAGCTTTAGTAGATGGTACAGGAGGAGCGTAAACATTGTTAATATTAGCATCGGTAGCAAACCCAGCGGTATAACCAACTATTGATGAAAATCCAGCTGGAAATGTAACTACAGGGTTTTGTACAGTTGTAGGGAATGATTGAGAAGGATTACCTATAGTAAAACCAGCAGCAGCTGCTTGTGCTGCCGTTGGAATACAGAAAGTGTTTATTTGAATACTATATCTTGTTGGGTTAACTATGATTTGGAACGGGTAATAGTTGAATGATCCATCAGTATAGTATGTTCCATTTGCTACCATAACAAACTGACAATAGGAATTGATTTCGGCTACTTCGTATAATCCATCGGGTATTAAAATTTGATACGTTGTTGTAACAGCACCAGCGGTCCATGTATATGATAATCTATTATTAGAAAAAGCTTGTGTAATATTAAACCAGCTATAATACATATTTATTTGTGACACTGCTATATATTTATTTGTAAGATTGACACTATTGGGGAATCGATATACTAATTTATTATTTTGTCCATCAGGAACGAGATTTGATTCATTGAGTACTAAAACGAACATTGATTATATATAACTATATAAATAATGTTTTATACCTTTTTATAATTATAAGGCTAAAAAAATTTACATACATTGACTGTTCCTATTGAACAGCGTTCTGGGTAGATGAATATTTTTATGTTTTTCATGATAAGTATTTTGTTTTTTGATTCCTTTACCTGAAGTAACTTGTCTTGTTGAAACAACATGATTAGTTCCCATACCATTTGTATCTAATCCTAAAGCAGTAGGAACTTGTGATCCACCAAAGAAAAATGGAGGTTGAAATCCCCCACTAGTCATTTGAGCAAATACTTCGTCTTGGTGATTGACCTTTGGCCAGTAATTGTAAAATCCACTCATTATATATGTTTATAGTGTTTTGTTTTTAAATCAAAATTCAATAGCCAAGAGATAATAGATCTTGAAGTAATTCATGAACTTCTGATTTAGGAAGGACATTCTGTTTAGACAATTTCAGTATCAAAACTTTAAATTTCTTTATTAGTTCTTGACTATCATTTCCACTAAGTATCTCACCTTTCATGACTTCAAATTGGTGGAAATCCTTTTCTTCTTGGTCTTTTGACGGAGCTGGAACACTCAATCTATCAGATAAATTTGATCTAGATATTAGTTTATGTAGGTAGTCTTTTTCATGATCTTCTAAATTTTGTAGTTCATTAAAAGCAGGCATTCCACCTCCACTAATGTGTTTAATGATCTTTTGAAGTCTACTTGATATTTTTTTGCTAGGCATATCTGGAATATTATTGTTACTCTTTCTACGGATAGTTAGTATACCTTCATCTAGTTTTTTATGATTTATCTTGTTAATACCAAAATCACGATAATCAGAAGAAATACCCCTTCCTTTCTTACGAATTCCAAGACCAAGAGCAGGTTGTGCTAGAATATTACCAACACCAGCGTGTGGACCATAACGAGCATTACCAAAATTTAATATTAAAGCCATTTTACACAAATCTTCTTTTTCTTGTCTTGTAGGATTAGGAGCATTAAAACGATACGCAAATGGTTCAATATTTCTTAAGTTTGGATTATTGGGAATACCGCGAAACAAAGCGTCCAATTGAACATCTGATAAAAGATCGACATGACCTTCAACATATTGTCTCCATCCAGCTTGATCTAATTGACCAGCAGCTGCTCGTTGAGGAGGTAATTGCGCTGATGAAGAAGAAGAAGAACTTGACGATGAAGATCTTGGTGGAGGGGATGGAGCTCTAGGAGGCGCTCTAGCTGGTGGGGGAGGAATAGCGATTACAGGAGGACCTCCACCAGGTGCTCCTCCAGGGACTGGTATATTATTTACATCTTGTACATTAGCTGGATCAGTATTTGGATTAATAACATAAACTCTTTGAGCTTTTGCTACATTACGAGCAGCAGCATCTTCATCATGTATCGCTTGAACTTGATTGACTTGATTGATGCGGGATTGTTGTTGTATTTCCATTGTAGCAGCATTTAAATAGTCATTGGCAAATCGTTGTAATATAACCATATTTTCACGTGACATGAAACTAGCAAATAAATTTTTTAATGCTTCTATAGATTCTGTAGTATAATCCCAGTCACTCTTTTGTAGACCTTTAAATATCTTATCAGCAAGTGTTTGAACAGACGATAATTTTGGTAAAGCTTTTAGTATTTTAAACACAGCATATACTATTTGTGGCTGATCAGGTCCTCCTCTAATTTGACCAGGAGCCATTGGACCAACTAAACCAGCATCTCTATTGATTCTATCAATTATACTAGCCATTTGTTGTGAGTTAGGTAAGAATGAAATAATTTGTGCTAAGAATGACTTTAATAATCCAGCTCTTGTTATAAATTCTACAGGTCTTTCAGCTGGATTTACTGGTCTATTTGGATCAAGAATATATGCTTGTGAATAATCTATTCTCTTTATTATATTTTTAAGTTCTGTTATGATATTATCAGTATCGTCTTCACTCAATAAACTTGATGTTGATCGAACTCCTTCATTCGTATTACTATTGATATAGCTTTTAATGCTTTGGAAAGTATTTTGTGTCTTCTTGTAAGCATCCTCTAAGAATTGAACCATTATAGCAACATCATTAGCATCACCAGCAATACCAAATTTATATTTTTTAGATAGCGTTTGAGCAAACATAGAAGCATTCTGAGCAAGATATCTAAACAAAGAATTGTTAACATTTAAAGGTGAACTAATAACTCCTTGTATTACAGCATTAGCAAACATAGGTTCTGCTATCGGTTTTAGATCAGCTACTATTTCTCTCTTGAGATATTCTACATCCATAAGTTTCTCTTGATTACTACGAGTATCCATCATTTGAGTAGCTGCTGGTAATTGTCCAGTTGCTTGATAAAGTCGATTTGCTTGTAAATTCTGTTCATTTAACTTTACTTGGAGTCTTAAACTCGCCATAAATTCATTATTGTATTTATTCCTATCACTAGGAACTTTAATAGGTTGTCCTGTTGTCATAATGTTATATAACTATTTATATAACTTTACGTTTAACCAACTTTAATAATTTATATTCAATATTTCTAGGCATTGTATACAACATATGAAGAATAGTCAGCTCCAGGAGCAAATATAGACTCATGGCATATTTTATTAAACATTTGAGTTATTTCTTCATTGGATAGTATATAGAGTTCATTCATACGTTTTATAAATTCGACTCTATCTTTTACAGACAATGATCTTGGATTTGTTAACATATTTTTACCCATGGCATCCAATGCGATACAACGAGTCCTCATTAGAATATCTTTTTTAGTTCTAGTTGCTAGTTCTTCTTTTGATATTTCCTTTTGATTAGCTAATTCTTCTTCCTCTATCTTTTTAAACTGGTTCTCTATTGTTAGTAAGCCATCGGGTGTTAGATTAGGATCAGTATTATTTCTTTTTACTTTTTCACCACCAATAATTTCATACCATTTGTACTTTTCATCTTCACTTGCTTCTTCATCTAGCCAAAATATACGTCCATCGACTGATACTGTAGCAACAATTTCTTCTTCAATTTTGTCTTCAGAGTCACCTTTAGATAATGATTCTATTCTTTCTATTTCTTCTTCAAGAGAGAAAACACTAAATTTCTTAGTACCCTCGACAATAACGTTATTTTCTAATAATGACGACATTATATATAGATATATATATTTATATAATTTTAAGCCACTTTTTTAGGTAACATTATACTGTTAAGATTAGCGTTTAAGCTTTCGATAAGTTCTTTCTCTTTCTTAATTCCCTCTTGTCTTGTTTCACATGGATAATCCATTACTTTCTCAATTACAAAATTATCAAATCCTCCCATAGCTCTGATATATTTATATAGAAATTCTTTTTTACGGGTATTCTTAGAATTCTTTCTATGTTGATATGAACGTCTTGTGAAATTAGTAGTAGAACCAATATATAATGCTTTACAGTCTTGTTTTGGATAAATTTTATAGATACAGAAAGTATCCAATTTATTAGGCTTAGGTGATGATTCGCGCTTTCTTTTTTTTACTTCTGGTTCTTCTTCAGGCTCTGAATCAGATAATGTTATGCTTTCTTCAGTGACTTCTTCTTCATCAGTAATATACATTGAATGATCACTATCGCTAACAAGAGTAACTGAACTTTCATCAGAGCTTACATCCATTTCATCATCTTTTTCAAGCGTTACGAGGTTTTGAGGTTGTCTCATTGCTTCATCCCAAGTATCCATTTATATATTTATATAGTAATACGGTTTTAAAATAGTTTTATTTTCGTTTAGCTGCCCTGACAGCCGCCATTTTATCTTTAGCAGCTTGTGATCCTTTAGCTAATCGCCCTTTAGTTGCCTTTCTAACTACATTTTCTACACGTTTCTTCTCTTTTTCTAATGATTCGTGAGTCTTTTTATGTTTCATCAAAGAATTGAAAAACTCTTTGTATTGAGCATCTCTATGTTCTTCAGGTGTTAAAAACTCATAATTGTTAAGCATAAATCCTGTTCCTTTATTTGCCATTTTAGATATAATAAGTAATATATTATCCCCTTTAAGTTTTTTAGTTACATAATATCGATCTTTAAGATCCTCTGGATTGTATTGTCTAAAACGGATTTGAGTTGGTTTTTCATCTACTTCGTCGTAATGATAACCACAATTACGTAGCCATTTCTTAGCTTCTGATACTTTCCATCTAGGTTTCATAAAAACAACTGATTGAACGATATCTTCCAATAAGTGTTCTTTAGGGGGTTTTCTATCAACTAAGCCTTCTCCAGACATTGAACCAAAATCAACATTAGGGTTTTCTAATAAAGATGATGTATTGTGCTGTTGTAATGGATTCCATGACTTGTTTTCTATTGTGATTGGTTTATGTCTTTTTTGAAATGGAGCAAACATACTAACTGGATCCCATGAACTTCTTACATCAACTACGTTTTTATCTAAAGGAGTCATTGCTTCTTGTAATCCAACTGGACGGTTATAAGTTATTACATCTTTAACACGTTTATCGCCCCTAGAAGCCATTTCAGCTATTTTAGCTCCTTGGGAATGACCGATTACATCTACATTATTACCATATTTTTGAAGTGCTTTCTCTTGGACATCTTTACCTTGTTTGTATCTATCAGTATGTTTGTAGAAATAAGGACTAAGTCCGTAAACAAGATTATTTAACCAATCTGAAGCTTCTTTTGTACCACGATGAACTACGTATACTTTACCTGTTTTAGTATTCTTATAAACTCTTGCTCTATCAATTGATAAATCTCTATCTAGTTGATAATTATCTATATCATTCATCTCTGGTTTATAACCTAGGGAAATTAGTTTTTGAGCGTCTTTAGAACCAATCCCAGTTCCAGTTTTACTGTAAAAGTATTTCTTAATATCTTCTGGGTAATAATGTTCTGGATGTAGTGTTATATTTTTTTCAAATAATTTTTTAGCGTATTTAGGCTTTACTAACATCTCTTCTGTGAATGCTTTGATGGGAATTGATATTTTATCAAATGCGTTCTCAAATTTATGAAACATTGCTTTGTTGACTTTCTTTGGAGTTTCTTCTATCATTATTGATTCTTTATATACGTCAGGTTTTAAAACTGTTTCTTTTGTTTCTATAATACCGCGTTTTGGTGGTGTGAAGCGTTTTTTAACATATGGTTTGTTATTCCTTTGAGCATAAAGCCTTGAGATCCAATTGTATGCTTTTTGAAGGTTTTTATTTGTATGTCTCTCTTCATCTAATTTATGATCGTAAGCATGATGCTGTTGCTCAGTGTATTTGTTATTAGCAAGTTTGTTTTCGAGGATTTCTATCTCGTTAAATGTTCGATTTATCTTCTTAGGAATGCCAATGAGAGCCATTTTAATATCATCATTGCTCATATCATGAGATAGTAGGATTTTATATTTATCAAAGAATTCGTATTTAATTATATCGACATGATATTTACCATAAGAACCAACTCTGTAATTTCGAATAGCTTCGTCTTCAGTTGCTTCACGATATCCTTTTGGTATGATTCCTACATAATACCATGGTTTGAGTTTTTGATGTCTTGTTTTCTCTTTTTCTTCACGTTTCTTTTCTGCTTGTTCTTTTAGTGTTGGTTGACCTTCTCGTTTCTTACGACGGGCTTCAGCTAGTCTTTTTCCTAATTCTTTTGCTTCTTCTGATCCTTTCTCCATTCTTGTTTTGGTTAAGGCTTTTCCTTGTATACGTATTTGTTTAGTTCTTGATCTAGCAATTGGTTCTTCTACGCCTCTTCCATACTCGTCATCAGATGAATCGGAATCAACGTCTTCATATGGTTTTTCTACTGATTCTTCCACAGGTCTTAAGCCTTTCCCAGTAAACTTTTCTTTGATCTCTTCTAAGGTATCAATTAAATCCATGATTTTCTCTTGTAAGTCAAGATTCTCATCATAATCAATATCTTGGTCTATTTCTTTTTCTATTCTATCTGCTTCTTTTTTAAGGAATGGTAAATCATCAACACCATAGTCCTCTGTTATATCGTATTTGCGTTCTACTTTGACTTTTTTAACAGTCTTATCTTTTTTGAGTTTAGAGATAGACTTTGGGTTATTATTTTTATCCTCCAATGAGGCCAATTGGCTTTTTGAGGCTTTTTCTAAACCCCATAACATAATTTTATTATTTTTCTCCATAATTATAAAAATATATATATACATATTCTTATATTGTTTTTATTTTTAAACTTATAGCAAATGTCTTCATTCTATATCTTTGTAATATTAATCTCGACTAATCCATAATTTGTTATAAGTTTAATATGTAAAAAGTTATATCCCTGAGCACAAACATAAATATCGTATTTTCTCTTAAATTGTTTAGCAATGTCGTACAAATCCCTTCTTGTTACATAATCAATGGAATCGTAGTCATTATACCCGTCAAGAAATACTCCTTTAACATGTTTTTCAATACTATTAAGTATATCAATCATTATATATATACATATTAACAAATGTTTAAATTATATTTGTGTTTTTCTTACTCTCTTCGGTATCTTTACTTGAAGTTCCTAGTTCAAGATCCTCTTTTACCTCAGCGTCAACATTCCTAGTTATCTTTAAACAACAAAAGTTAATCTCTGAACATTTGGATTTATAACATAGTTTTCCAACAGCTAATAAAAACCCTATTAAAGATGTAATAAAAAACGTCCAAAAGACTTCTGACATCTCGATTGCCATTTCAATATATAAATATTTATATAGTTAAATGTTTAAAAGTAAAAATTATCTTATTCTATAGCTGTTGGAAAGCAAACTCTTGGGTTGATTTATCAGTTAATACAGTAAACTTAGAAGCAATGAATTCAAACAAACCGGCAGCTGAATTAGAAGCAGTTGATATAGCATAGAATAGGATTTCCTCCGAATCAGCGAATGGACCTCTATCGTTACCAGGGATAGTAGTAGCAGTAACTTTAGTATGACCATAAGCCACTGGATCATACGGTAAGCTTTTAAGATTAGCCAATAAGGCATAACTGGTATTAATAGTTGTAGTTGAGGTATATTCAACACTAAATGTTTTTCTTGATTTATACCATGAAGCAGCATTTGGTGTTAAAGTATCGGTTTTAGTATAAACGGCTACAAATGGGCATCCTAGACCAGTAGTTGCTGCGATATTATAGAAATTTAACATTAAACCTTTTATATCTCCAACTCTCGCACCAACATCAGGACCAATATACCAATTTACCTTCTGGTTAACAACATTCTTATAATAAAAGCCAGAGTAAGGAGTAACAGCAGAGACACTGGCAGGTATATAATCAATTCTACCAGTACTATCCGCATATACTGAAGGCACGTGAAATATGGGAGTACTTGTAATGATAGGTTGTTTGGCTTCAATGATATTTAATCTTGCTTTTAACGTTACATCAACTGCTTCTAAATCGGAGATTTTAGCTAGTTCGGTAACGTCGACAGCTGCTAAGTTTGCGATTTGTTGAGTATGTAAAGCAATCAAAGAATCATTACCATCAATTCTATCACTCAATTGAGTACTTTTAACTTCTTCAGCATCTAATCTATCATTAATACCAGGTACTGTTACATTTTTAATTGTTTGTATATCTGATGTATTACCATCAATTCTAACTTTATAATTTAAACCACCAAAGAATATACCATCTTTAGATAATACAGAAGTCACACCACCATCGAGGACGGCGAATTGCTTTGATATTAAACCTGCTTTATTGGCAGTTAAAACGGTATAAGGAGCGCTCACACTAGAACAAACATCAAAAGTAATGCCAGTTTTGTCATCTGTTCCTCCAGCATTTAATATTTTTGTAGAACCATTAGAATCAAAAATATAGGTTCCTTTAGATGTGGTTGGAGCAGATGGATAAGTGGTGAGTATTGGAGTATTAGCTAAGTTACACCCTAGTTTACTATCTAAAGATAAGGAGTAATCATAACCAATATATGAGTTGAAAACGACATCTTGTGTTCGAGCGGTAGCCATCTTAATATATAATATAATAACGAGGTACCTTCTTAAATCGATTTAAGGTGGGACCAATAAATAGGATTGTGTAAAGTCATCATAGTGTAAATTTAGTTTATTGACCACCAACTGAACCGAATTGGCAGGAGAAGTACTATTAGTTCCTATAACAACAGCGAGTATGTTATCAGTAGGTAAATAAGTCCCTCTAGGGTTGTTAACAGTAGATTCTTCATATTGTATTTGGGTTTCATAGTTAAAAGGAACATCATTTATATCTAAAATACAAACTCCTTGATAATTGGTATTTGCTATTGGAGTAACTGTTTGGTCAAATACATATGTCATTGAACTATGGAAAAAACCAGGAGCATAATCACCAGACCCGGTAGGAACAGTGTATATCGTTATAAACAATGTGTTATCATTAGAAATTGTAACACCATTGAAGAATGATATACTAATCCCTTTTAAAGCTGAGACTGGTGTAGTTGTAGGAGTTTTAGCTGGGAAATACCAGTTGATTTTATTAGTTGGAGGATTATTAGGTGGGGCGTTCTGGTAATACCATCCGGAATACCCATATGTATTTCTTATCGCTAAACTAGTAGCTGGTACATGTCCATCGGCATAAATAATAGGTGAAGAATATATCATAGTTGGTTGAACTTGGTTCATTTTTACATTAACATTGTTAAAAGTCAAAGATGTAGCATTTAATATACTAGTATCAGTATCAGTAACAATAGTCATATTATCGTTTATATTTATAATTTGGGGAACTGATGGTGTAGGTAATGATAAAGCAAATATAGGAATTCCTAAAGTAACTCCAGTATTAGGAATCCCAACTGGAAAACCCGTAGGTACAGTGTTAGGAGGTATTGGATTAGTAATATTATCATTACTAAAAATTTGTACTGATTCGTTATCACCTAAAACAGCATAAGCCAATTGTCCAGTTGTATAATTAGCAGTTGTTTGTGTTATATAAACAGGGTTAAAAGTTT
>Ga0181358_1000550_pt1 | contig 16688 bp, 16 predicted proteins | sample Fa13VDMM110SD_FD_130096 | JGI IMG/M metagenome (GOLD analysis project Ga0181358, IMG submission 130096) | Freshwater viral communities from Lake Michigan, USA - Fa13.VD.MM110.S.D | ecosystem: Environmental > Aquatic > Freshwater > Lake | place: USA: Michigan | collected 2013-09-24 | reverse complement strand
CAAATCAGTCTAATTGGTTTACACAGTACGCGCCTCAAGCACTATTGTTCGGTTCTTTGCTGCAAGCACAGCCATTTCTTAAGAACGATGCACGAACTGCATTCTTTCAACAACAATATGATGCAATTATGGCAACGCTTGCAATGGAAGACAAGCTTCGTATTGCTGATCGCCAAGCTATTGGAGTTGACTCATGAGCTATACAAGCCCTTTCACTGGTAATGTTATACAACCGACGGACGTCTCCTATCGCCGCATTATCCTGACAACTGATTTGCAGTTGGAGTGGCCAATTAATGGCACATCCACTGACGACGCCGCTGCACGCATCATGGAGGTGTCTACCGTCTCCAGCGCAAACGAGTTGTGGATGCCGCCTGCCAACCAAGCATCGGTCGGTCAGGACGCTTTGATTCGCAACGTCGGCGCTGTTGCTGTAACGGTCAAAGACTATACTGGCGCAAACACCATTGCGACGGTTGTCGCAGGCGAGGCGCAGTACATCTACATCGTCACGAATGCTACCACCGCAGGAACGTGGGGCATTATTGCCTTTGGTATTGGCTCTTCTGGCGCAGACGCCGCTACTCTTGCTGGTTATGGCTTACTGGCAATCGGTCAGACGCTTAACCAAAGCCAGCCAGTCACAACCTTCTCTTCTAACTACACAGCGCTTACCACTGACCGCTCTAGTACTTATGTGTGGACAGGTGGTGCTGGGACGCTGACCTTGTCGTTGGCTTCAACATTGGCTGATAATTGGTTTATGTTCTTACGCAACAGCGGGACAGGCGCTTTAACAGTAACAGGAACTAGCGGTGATTTAATTAATGGTTCTGCTTCAATTGTTTTACAACCAACAGACTCTTGCATCATTGTTTGCAGCGGCACACAGTTTTACACTGTGGGGCTAGGAAAGTCTACGCAATTTGCTTTTACGCAATTAAGTAAAGCTGTGACAACAGGCTCTTATACTTTAACTGCTTCAGAAGCTTCTAATGTTATTCAGAAGTACACAGGCGCACTGACAGGTAATGTGACAATCGTTATTCCGTCAACAGTGCAGGTTTACTATATTGTCAATGCAACAACAGGCGCTTACACCGTTACAATCACAACAGGTTCTGGCGGCACTGCTATTTTAACTGCAGGGACTCAAGCCACTTTGGTTTGCGACTCTGTTAATTTGTATAACGCCAATACAATTCTTGCCGGGTCATCAACGGTTAGCTTAACAAATGGGTCAGTAGGCGCACCATCGTTAAATTTTGCGTCAGAAACAACAACAGGGATTTACCGCGCTGCTTCAGGTGAATTTAATACGGCAATTCTCGGTGTATTGCGCTCAACAGTTTCTGCTTCTGGTTTGGCAATTGTCGGAACTGGTACATTTTCAGGCGGTGTCTTAGGCGGAACGTTCTAATGACTGAAAAAGTTTTTGCAATTGATACGCAACCCGGTATTCAACGGGACGGTACTGTCTTTGACATAAACTTTTATACAGATGGGCAATGGGTTAGATTTCAAAGAGGTAGACCTCGCAAAATCGGCGGGTATCGTCGTATTTCAAACTTAACTGGCTATTCTCGTGGCATCTGGGTTAATCCTTCAAACGCAATTAATCAAGCCTTTAGTGGGCATAGCAATGGGCTACAACGATTAACATTTGACAATAACGGTGTTGGATCTGGTGCTATTGATTTTTCTTTGACTAACTTTACAGCATCGTCTGACAATCTGTGGCAGTTTGATGGGTTTTATGATGTAGGCGGTTCAGGCGTTGCGTCATTGTTAGCTCACCCAGGTCAAAACTTGACTTTAATTGACTCTACAGTAAGCACTCCTGTGCTAATTGGCAATATTAGCGGCTCAACAATGTCGCAGATCGGTGTATTTACAAATGCCAATGCTTACTTAAACAGTACAACATCGGTGACATTTGCCAGTCAAGATTTGCTTATTGGCGCAGGTCAGACAGTAACTGGTACAGGTATTCCTGCAAATACAACTGTTGTATCAGCAAACTTAACATCATTTGCGCTATCCGGCGTAACAGTCACAAGCACAAGTGGCACGTTCTCATGCACAGCCACGCCTGGGTTGTTTATAGGCCAAACTGTCACACCTACAGGGTCGCTAGGCACTAACACACTTGCAAGCGTTGCAGTAACTGGCACAAGTGGCACATTTTCATGTACGGCAACAACCGGGTTGTATGTAAATCAGCCTATTACAGTATCTGGCACGCCTACAACCAATACTCTTGTTAGTCCTGCTATTACAAGCTCTAGTGGTACTTTTTCATGTACGGCAACAACAGGTCTTGCTGTAGGTCAGCCTGTTGCAGTAACAGGTGCATACGGAACTAACACGCTTGCAAGTGTTGCAGTCACCGGACTAAGCGGCACATTTTCTTGTACGGCTACAACCGGGTTAGTTGTTGGTCAGCCTGTGTATGTAACAGGCACTGTTGCAGCAACTACAATTGCAACTGTTGCAGTAACAGGCATTGCAGGGCAATGCTCTGTAACGCCTGCATTAACAAATGGCGGCTTATACATTGGTATGCCTATCAAAGTCACTGGCGCTCTTACGGGTACTGCAACAGGTATTAACACCAACACAACCTATTATGTTATTACTACAGACGGCGTCTCTACGTTTACATTGTCTGCAACTTACGGCGGGACGGCAATTGTTACTACGGCAGGCACAACAACAGGTTTAGTATTCTCAGCTGTGTTCTTTACAGGCATTGCATCACAAACGACTTATTACATTATTGCCACCGATGGCACGTCTACATTCACATTATCGACAGCGCAAGACGGTCAAGCACTAATAACAGCAGTGGCTAGTCTTACAGGGCTTACGTTTAATGTAGTAAATGGCGCTGGTCTAATTCCTGGCTATACGTACTATATAGTCGCTACTAATGGCACATCAACTTTTACACTGTCTTCGTCATTAGGCGGTGCTGCAATTACAGGTACTTATGGGTCGCTAACAGGCATTACGATTAACGTGCTTCCATACAGTGGTGTGTCAAGCAATACAACATACTACATCATTACTACAAATGGCACATCTACGTTTACTTTGTCAGCCACCATAGGTGGAAGTGCCATTACAACTGTTGTCACTGGTCTAGGCGGCTTAACGTTTACTGCAACAAATAGTATTGGGCTTACTGCAGGCACTACTTACTATATTATAGCAACTAACAATACAACAACATTTACGTTGTCTGCAACTTCAGGCGGGCCTGCTGTAACTACAGTAGTAAGAACAACATCTGGGTTTACGTTTAGCATAGGCCAGTACTTTGGTGTTGTACTATCAAATGCTGCAACGATTACAGGCATTTCAACATTGACGTTTAACAATAATGTGTCGGTGTCAGGCGGTGTGGTTTCTCTTCACCCCTATGTGTTTGTCTATGGTAATAACGGACTAATTAGAAATTGTGCAGCCGGAAACACAAATGACTGGGTATCTGCAGATGCCAATGAAGTAAATGTAGCATCTGGTAAAATTGTGCAAGGCTTGCCTGTACGAGGCGGTTCAAATGCGCCATCAGGGTTGTTCTGGAGCCTTGACAGTCTTGTCCGTGTATCTTATATAGGTGGTGCTAATAACCAATACTGGCGCTATGACATTATTACTAGTCAGTCTTCGATTTTGTCAAGTCAGTCTGCTATTGAGTATGACGGCATCTATTACTGGTGCGGCGTTGATCGGTTTTTGTTATACAACGGCGTTGTTAAAGAAATACCGAATAACTTTAACCAAAACTATTTCTTTGACAACTTAAACTATGCCCAACGACAAAAAGTATGGGTACAAAAAGTGCCACGGTTTGGCGAAATCTGGTGGTTTTTTCCAAGCGGCACATCTACCGAATGCAATGATGCAGTGATCTACAATATTCGTGAAAACTGCTGGTACGATGCAGGCGGTGCTTCTGGGGCAACGCGAACTGCAGGCTATTTTTCACAAGTGTTTAAGTTTCCTATTAATGCAGGAGCCACACTCAGCACTCAAGATTTAATCTTTACATCAAGCATCATTACTCAGACAACTGCTGTGATTCAAGTGCCTATTACAAACTTAATTGCGACAGGCCAGTTAGTGGTTGCAACAGGGTTGCCAACTAACTCTACTATCTTAGCAATAGTGCCTAGTGCAACTGTTAACTATTATGACGTTACTTTGTCAACTGTAGCCACTGCATCGGCAACAGTAACTGCTAATTTCTACACTGTAGCTGGACAAGTTGTTCTATGGCAACATGAGATTGGCACGGATGAAGTAATAGGGTCTGTGTCAAATGCAATTGAAAGCTCATTTCAAACATCAGATCTTGGATGGGTTGCAGGCGGTCCTTCACAAACGCAGATGATGGGTGACAATGTGTGGGTTCATTTAGAGCGCGTTGAGCCTGATTTTATTATGACAGGCGAAATGACTTTTCAAGTAACGGGTCGCCCATTTGCGCAAAGCGATGATGTAACATCAGATCCATATGTGTTTGATTCAACTACGGGTAAGATCGACATGCGTGAACAACGGCGTGAGATTAGACTAACTTTTACAAGTAACGTGCAAGGTGGTACTTACCAGATGGGTAAAGTGATATTGTCAGTTAATGCAGGTGATGTAAGACCTTACTAGGAATAACATGGCTATTCCGCTTATCTATGATCCTCGATTCCAAACATGGAATGACTGGGCTAGTCTAATGTGCGAAGCTTACGCAGGTCAGCAACTTATGATTCCCTCAGGCGAAGACGGCTGGAAAGAGTGGGCCGCAGGACTAAAAGCAATTGACATATTCTCAAATGAGGCAGTACCTAGCCCTTACAGTTTTGACACGTGGCAAGACTGGGTAATGGCAATGGTGGGCATTGTGAACCAACCTGCAGAGACTATTACATGAGTATGAATAGCATGTTATCTGATACGATGTACGATGATTCAGGCGGCATGTCGCTTGATGACATTGCTTCAGAAGGCGTAAGCGGGGGCGCTTTGCCTACAACCGCTGAAGTAACACCTGCAGCTTTGCCTGTTGCCCCTGCCGTTACCCCTGCTGCCGCACCCGCGCCTACGCTGCAAGAATTTCTTAATGCCACAATGTCTACTGCCCCAATTGCTGATCCATTTACTCCAGTCTATAAATTTGATCCGAATTTAATAGACTTGAGTCAAATAGATTTTTCTAGAATTTTTCATGATATTATAAAAAAAGACGACCCTGAACATTATGCGTCCATAAAAGCTTATGCGCTAGAAAACGCAAGATCAATGGCCGATTTTGTTGGTGGAAACAATGAAGCAATAGCTACTGGCAAATTAAATATCGATGCATTGCAAAAAAAGTATGAGGAACTTCTTACTTACGGATTCACGCCACAAGAAGCAGAGGCAAACACTTTTACTCTAGCAGGAACCGTAAATGCAGCAGCAGTAGCTAATCATAAAAAAGTATCCACCCCAGCTAGTTTGTCAGACATAGTTACAAATGCATTCCAAGTATGGTCGCCTGTCCTCTTACCTATGGCGGCGGTAACAGCGGGCGCATATATCACTTCATCGCTTGTTAGCAACGGGGTTATGGTTGCTGGCGCTGGAGCCAAGGCGGTGGGGGCGGGAATCGCAAATGCAGCCGTTAACATAGCTTCTGGACAAGACCCCAAAACTGCAATTACAAATGCTTTGATTAGTACGGGGATAAATGTTGCCACTCCTGAAATTACAAAAGCTGTTAATAGTGTTGTAAATAACCCCACTGTGACAAAAGCCATAGTTAACGCAGGCGGCGCGGCAGTCAAAGTTGCAGCATCTGGAGGCGATGCACAAGCAGTAACAGACGCGCTTACAGGAAGTTTGGTAAATAGCGCTACATCAACTGCGGTCAACACAGTGTTCAAAGGGGTAGACCCTTTGACGGCAAAAATTGTTGGCGCGGTGGTAACCGGCGGCCCAACTGAAGTGGCAAAAACTGTATTTAACGAAGCTGCTCAAAATGTTGCTACAGATGTAAAAAATCAAATTCTGCGCACAAATAAAGTTAGTGACCCTGCTGCAATTACAAGCGCTTTACCAGTCGCAGACACAACTGCAGGCGCTCTTGCACAAGCACAAGAGCAGTCAGATAGAGAGCAAGCAGCCCGTGAAGCTATACGAGCACAAGAACAAGCCATTGAGGCTGCGCGGGTAGCACAAGAGCAGGCTGCTGCTGATAAAGTAATTTCTGACCAAAATATTGCTACAGCAGCAGGTTTCCCGGACTATGCTAAGTATCAAGAGTTTGGTGGTAATGTGGATGTATACAAAGCATCCATTTGGAAGCCTGCGGATACCACAATGGCTGGTGGTGAGCAAACCGCATTTCTTTCTACTGACAACCAGACTAGATTGGATTCTTTGTCCTCTGATCTAACAGATGATGAGTTTTGGCCTCGCTTTAATGCAATTATGGAAGATGAGTTTGCTCGTGGCAATGAAAGCGCATTTAAAGCTGTAGGCGATGGCACTTATGTTCAGCGCAATGACTTAGGCGTTGTTCAGTGGTCTAAAGACGAAGATGGCAATTGGACGTCAACGGTGCTTTCGTCTGAAGATGCATTAAAGTTTTCGTCGCTATTGTCTTCTTCAGACTCTTCAAGTGCAACTGTCGGCGACACAACCGGCGCCTTACCGGTCACAAACGCAACTGTCGCCGACACGACTGTCGACGACACGACTGTCGCCGACACAACCGGCGCCTTACCTGTCATAAGCACAACTGGTGCCAACACAACTGGCGCCAACACAACTGGTGCCAACACAACTGGTGCCAACACAACTGGTGCCAACACAACTGGTGCCCTACCGGTCACAAGCACAACTGTCGCCAACACAACCGATGCCCTACCGGTCACAAACGCAACTGTCGCCGACACGACTGGTGCCTTACCGGTCACAAGCACAACTGGTGCCAACACAACTGGTGCTTTAACTGTTGCCGACACAACTGTCGCGATTCCTGTTAAGACCGCAGATGAAGTAGCAAAAGAGTCTTTTCTTGACAAGTATGGTTCACTATTATCACTTGGCTCGCCTTCTGACGGAAGACTTTCAGTGCTTGGCACAGGCGTAACGAGCGACACAGGCACATCAGGCTTTACACTTGTCAGCTCCGACGGCACACGTCCTGGGTTGCATTTTAGATTCGGCCCTGACTTTAGCTTAATTGCCTTTGACAGCCTTAATCAAAAATCAATAACGTATATCGATCTTGCCGGCAAAGTAGATCAAATAAACAACGACCCGAATGCTACTGTAGCTGACAAGAAAGTTGCAAATGATTTGCTTAATGCAGTACGAAATGCGCCTGTGACGACCACCACTACAACAACTGCTTCTAATACAGATGCCACTAAAGTTGAGCCTACTAAAACTAATTCAACTGCAGGTGGAGGAGGTGGCGGTGGTAATACTGGCGGTGCGTTAACTACTGGCGGTGCGTTAACTACTGGCGGTGCGTTAACTGCAGGTGGCGATGAAAGCAATAATCAGACTACAGCCACAAGCGACTCTTCTAACGTAGGGGCTTTGCCTGTAGCAGGCGACATTACAACAGGCGTAGGCACAACAGGCGTAGGCACAACAGGCGTAGGCACAACAGGCGTAGGCACAAACGACGGATTAGGGACTAATGTTAGTACTGGCAGCGGCACAGGTACGGGTACAGGAACTGGGACTGGAAATAATGCTGGCACAGGCAGCGGTAGTGGCGGAGGCACTGGCAGCGGCACAGGTACAGGTACTGGCAGCGGTGCCGGAACTGGTAAAGGCACTGGGACTGGGACAAGCGGCGGTAGGACAAATGTCGAGCCGCAAGGCAATGCAGGCGCGCTTTCTATGTTATCAGGCAATCAGTCAGGGGAGCTACCTAACAAGCCTACTGGCAATATGCTTCCAGGCGCGCCTGTAGATAGTGCGCCAACTTTAGAGCAGCTCACACAACTATACCCACAACTTGCTAATGCAGACCCCGCGCTTATGCAATATCTACAAGGCAAAGCTGGTAAAGCTAGTTACTATAAGTACGGTAGTACAAGTAATCTAAACACACCTTTGATGACAGCAAGCACAGGAATGCCATCATACGGGTCTCCGTTTACAACAAACAACTCATACAACAACCCTGGGTTTGGGTCAATCCCAACTACAGGCAGTTCCAATCTAACCAGTACTGGTCAAAGTCTACTTAACGGCAGCCCATTGGCTGCATACCGCAAAGGCGGGCCTGTCGACCACAAGCCTAAGTTCATCACAGGCAAGACAGGCAACTATGTTCGTGGCAAAGGCGACGGTCAGTCTGATGAGATTCCAGCCATGCTTGCCGACGGTGAGTATGTTTTTGATGCTGACATAGTTGCTGCACTAGGTAATGGATCTAATGAGGCAGGGTCAAGGGTTCTGGATAAAATGAGAGAAAATATTCGTAAGCATAAGCGATCTGCCGCATCTGGCAAAATACCGCCACCGGCTAAATCGCCATTGGCATACATGAAAGGCTAATATGGCAACCTTAACGCAGGGCGATGCGCTACCGAATATCACCACTTCTCAGCAAGCGGTAACATCAGCCCCTAGCTGGTACACCGACTATCTAAGTGGCATGGCAAATAGTGCCGCCACAGGCGCGCAAAATGCTAAATTTGTTGGCGCTAATGATCTACAAAATCGAGCTTTTAATTTAGCAGGGTCTACTGCAGGCCAGTATCAGCCACAAATAGCAGAAGCAAGTAGACTAGCATCTGGCGTAGGCAATACTGACATTACTCAAAGAGTAGGTCAGTTTATGACGCCATACACAAATCAAGTTGTGGATGCCTTAGGAGTGCTAGGTAAAAGAAACATTAACGATTATTTAATGCCGCAAGCCAATGCAAGTGCAGTAGGCACAGGTCAGTTTGGCTCTAAACGAGGCGCAGAAGTACTTGGTCAGGCAGTAAACACTGGGCTTTCTAATCTTAGTGGCGCACAATCACAAGCTTTGCAGACAGGCTATACCCAAGCATTGGGGGCGACTCAAGCTGATCAAGCTCAAAAGTTAGCATCTGCACAGCAACTTGGCACATTGGCGCAACAAGGCCAAGGAATGAATCTGGCTGACATCAATGCATTGGCTACCATGGGTGGACAGCAGCAGACAATCGACCAGAATCAGCAGCTATTTCCGCTTCAAGCACTAAACTTAGGCTCACAGGCACTTCGTGGCTATAGCGTACCAACTTCAGTATCTAATACTTACACCGGGCCCATCCCTGGTGCATATGCAACATCGCCATTGTCACAAATAGCAGGCTTAGGCTCAATCATTGCAGGTTCAAGCAATACGCCATTTGGGCAATGGATAGGCAACAAAATCGGTGGTTGGTTAAGCAGCAATTCTACGTACACCGACCCAGCTGGGCCTACGGCGCTTGACTTTACAGGCTGGGAAGACTGGTACAAGACTCATGGTGGTGGCAATGCCGATGAAACCCCTTAAGGATTAAAAATGGCACTACCTTCAAAGCCCCCACTGATAGGCAATCAAAATGATCCTGCAAGCCGAGAGTATTACGCCGCATTACAAAAGACATTAGATGCGCTAGATGCTCGTGCAAACCAAGGCCCTAACTGGTTTCAAATTGCAGGCGCATTTCTAGACCCTGGTAAGACAGGTAATTTCGGTGAGTCGCTAGGCAATGTTGGAAAAGTAATGGGAGCTCAACAAGAGCAAAAGCAAGCACAGATGCTGCCTATTGCCCAAATGAGAGCCGAGATCTCAGGCCAAAAGTATCAGATGCAAAACCAAGCCAAGGCTATGGGTATACTTGCATCGGCTATGGGTACAACGCCTGATGTTGCGACTAAAGCACTTCAAGAAGGCACAGTACCGCCTGCCGCTGCTAGCAGAATTACGCCTCAGCTATACGCACAAGTTGCGCAACTATCACCACAAGTCGGCGAGATGGTGTCTAAACTTTTTGGCATGCAAAATGAAGTCACTAAAGTTGATCTGCAAGGTAAACAATACCAGCTTGAGTTAGATAAGTTTACAGCAGAGAAATCACAGCGTCTCGTTACTAACGCGCAAGCTGATCTTAGAAATGGCATGGACGTTGCAACGCTCAAAGCTAAGTACGGCGATGAGATTCTTAGCATGATTCCGAACTACGTACAACCTGGGGGTGGTCAACCTGCGCCGGCACCGGCTTCGGCATTACCGCCGGCGCCTAAGCCAGTGTCGTCTATACCAATGTCTTCGATGATTAGTGCGCCAAACCCTGATATGGGTGGTGCACCAGGGTTAAAAGCCCCTGCCGCGTTAATGCCTCCGCCCCCGTCTTCGCTTGCTATGGGACCTGCTGCAAGTGCGTCACCTAGCATTCCTGAGATGCGAGCAGCATTGGCTGCAAATACGCCTACTGCACCGACACCAACTTCAGTTGGCTCAACAGCTACAAGCATAAATACTGCAAGTTTACCTTTGGAAGCCAGAATTAGCACAAATCGGGCTATTGTAGAAGCTCAAGGCAAATCAGACATAGAAGTTGCGCAAAAGCGCACTGAAGGCCGCGATGTCGAATGGAAAGACAAACGGTCTGGTATCTTAACGTTTGACCCAAGCGCAACTAGCTCTCAGACTCGTGATCTTAAAGAGCTATATGACATTGCCAATAAGAAGCCTCATATTTTTGGCATACTGCAAAAAGAAGGCGCCATTGCTGCAATGAAAGCAGCGGCACAAGAAGGCGTAACTACACCATGGGGCAGTTTCTCACTTCCTGCTAAAATCATGGAAGAGAAATACAGGCTTAGCGAAGATGATCAGCGCGACTTAAGCATTGCGCAAAAGATACTTGGCAGACAGTTTTTTGAGAATGCAAAAACTAATAAGTCAGTGCTTGGCCCACAAATCTCCAATGCGGACGTGGTGTTGTTGAAATCACCGCTTATTACTGATCAAGATTCTGCAGAAGCCATTAAGTACTGGGTGAAGCAAAACGTGCTTGCCAATAAACAGAAAGATGAGCTGTATAAAAATCTAACAGCATTTGATCAAAAGTATGGGTCAAGAGTGCCTACGTCACAGTTCTTTACAGGGCCTGAATACAAAGCAATTTTTGATCGGTATGACAACCTCTTCCGTGAGCTTACTCGTACACACAGCCCTGTCTTCTCATCTCCATCGAGGTAATCATGGCCGATACTCCAAAGTCTGCTGATAACTCTAATGCACTTGAAGATGTTGACCCACTGTTTTCGAAGTCTAAGAAAGCAGGCACCAAAGATGATTTTTACGTTCAAGATGACAGTGGCTCTGCGATTGATCTAGAGGGTATGGATGACATCTTTAAAGACATGCCTAGGTCACCATCATCAACTACAACCGCGCCTAAGCGTGAACCTAAGTCAACAAACCCTGCTATGAGCGCAGTTGCAGGCGCCGTAACAGGGGCAGTGCTAAACCGCGTTAAGCCTACAGAGTGGAAAGCGCCTAGTACATCAGCAGCATCGTCAAACGTAGCCGCGGCTGAAGCTCGCGTAAATAGTCTAAGACAGACTATTGCAGCTGCAAAAGCCGGCAAGTCACCAATTGCATCGGACATTATGAAGCAATTGGAAGGTGCACAAGCAGTGCTTGACCAAAAGCGTGCTGAGCTTAATTTGGCAAAACAAGAAGCCAGTAAGTTCGGAATTTCATCTGTTGAGTCCGCTGTACCTGAAGGCACGGAGCTTTCAGGCGATAAGTGGAACCGTAAAGTTGTAGGCGATCTAGGCCCTGGTGCTGCAAGTAGCACTGAAGCTGCAAGAAACTATCAATTACAGCAAAGTCTAACTCCTGATGAAGCATCTAAGTTTAGAGCTGCTAGGTCCGGCTTAATTGTGCCAAATACTCTTGAGAACACTAAAGCATACTTCGGCACTGCTATGTCAAATGTGCATGACTTGTTTTCTAAAGCACAAGCTGAGTATGAAGCGGCACAACAGCAAGTCTTAAAGCTTCAATCTGCGCTTGAAAAAGCTGCAGGCCCAGGCCGTATGGCGCAATTAAGTAATGCTTTAGACACTGCACAAACGGTTTCTGACGCTGCTAAAGCAAAACTTTCGTCACTTGCTAGTCAAGCGCCTCCGTCCATGGTTCAAGCTGGAAAGTTTATTAGCAAGATTCCATTTAGCAATATCGCATCAGGCGCATTTGCAGGATACGATGCTGCACAAGCATATGATGACTACAAACAAGGTAACTACACCGATGCTGCATTTCATGGCATGGGTGCTGCCAGCGGCGCATTAATGGCAACCCCTAATTTGTATGCAAAAGGCGTAGGCGCTGCAATGGCCATTCCTCCGCTGGCATATGAAGCGTACAAATACTTTAATAAGCCAGATGAGAAAGAAAAAGCTAAAGCCCCTTAGCTTCGATAATTCGAATTATCTGCTTTAGCATTGCAACTTGAAGCTGTTTGGCGTCATCAACTGACACTTTTAGGGTGTCATCAAAGTCTTCAGGCCTTACCAGCTGAATCTGCGTATGAATGGCATGCAAAACGCTACGCCTTTCCAGCATAGAGCCTACGTGAAAAGCTTCTGTCCAGACATCATACGGGTCTGTAAGAAGATCTTCTTTGCAGGTGCGCTTTAACAGCTCAATCCAGTTTTCATAGCCGTCACGAACAATGTTAAGAGGCTGCATGAGTATTCCTTAGCTTAAGAATTTTTTCAGAATAAACAGGCTTTGGCTTTTCAATGCTTTCAATGCCTTTAATAGCCAAAGCTCTAAACTCTGCCCATTTACGTTGGTAGACAGGGTCTTCCGACGGTGGCACATAGCCGTATAGCTGTCTCCATCGGATTGATACATCAGTGGATGCAGGTGTGTACACAAAATGCTCTTTGGTAGTCATAGTTCAGCTCCTTTGGTGTTTAGCCATGCACGAAGTGCAGACATTCCGCCATCAATTAGTACATGATTAGAGAATTGCTGGTAGATGCCGTAAATCGAATGATTTACAAAGTTCTTCATAATAAGATAAGCATCGGCATTTATGACTGACTTTTCGTTTACTGACTTACTAGCATCAACAAATCTAAAATCGTGCTTATGACCGTACTCTGACTCAATCATGTGCGTTTGTGAATTAAGTAAGCCTATAACCACAATTCTAGGCTTATGAAAATTATCACCATTGTATGTCGGATCATGCTTTGTTAAACGAAATTCGTGCTCAAGCTCTTTAACTACCAACTTCACATTGTCTTTGACAATTAATGCAATACGTCTAGCAATGGTGTTAATTAACTCATCTATTGAAGACTCTTGTGCAAGTTCAACCGTTACTTCTGGCTCTGGCTCTGGCTCTGGCTCTTTAGCAAGTGGCTTAACATAAGCTGCACGTTTCTTAACTTCATTAGTTAAGTCATAGCATGATGAGTAAGAATTAAATGCTCTATGTCGGTTGCGATCAGTAAGCACCATTAGCTGTGCTTGCTTAATCGCGTCGTAAGGCGAGAGTGCACGCAATTTATAGTACTCTGTTGCTTTATCAAGCACTTTTTCTTTTTCTTCATTTGTCCATCGAATTTTAGCAGTCATCATAGTTCCTTTTTGTATTCAGTAATATAGTAGCGGTAGTACTTCACACTTCTATTGAGTGCTTGCTTCTTAATGTTGTATTCAATACAAACATCTATTTGCCGCTCAAGACGCACTACCACACGTTCAAGAGCAGCAAATGTTGGTTTCTTCCAGTTTGGATAGGCAATCTTAAAAGCTTTAAAAATTTCTTTACGAGCCTTCAAAGGCATTACCTTAAGCTTACTGTGGATTGCCTTCCAGTTATTCATGGGTGTTTCTTCTCAATGGCATCGATCTGGCTAAGCAAGCCTTCACGAATTTTTAAGTACACATCACTCCCAAGGTACTCATCACGGCCTTTAGAATGGTAAAACTGCTCTTCACACCAGTCAAAGTTATCGTTCTTTGCATTTGGCGGAAAGATATTTGTTTTACCCTTGGCCGATTGCCGCTGATAGAACACATCCGGCTTTCTAAAGTCTACCAACCCTTTAAGAAAAGGATAGACCTTTAATACTTCAAGCCATAGCTTTATGGCGATAATGTTGTCTACCGTGGTTTGAATTTGCTCATCACCACGCATGATGCAGTAACCAATAAGGTCTTTAATCGTGCACCTAACCATATAAAAATGCTCAAAATTGCGAGGCATGATAGTCCGAGTATCAAGACCGTGCACAAGACCACTATCAAGCATGTCGATATAAAGATCTCGAGCCATTGTAGTAATTTGCTGATAACGATCATAGAAGTCCTTGTTAGCCATAATCCCGGGTTTAACCACAACGCGGTCATCGCGCATATCTCTATCGCCATGGACTTGAGCCGCAAAGCTAAACAGACGGTGTCTGATTAAATGCGTTGTATCAACCATATCCATGCCATTAACCGACCAAGTGATGTTAATCGTTTCCATTGCAGTAGGCAACAGTTCATACTTAAATAGCTCATCAATGGTTTGATCAACGTCTTCTTTTGGAAAGTCCCATTGGATCTTGTCATTCCATGTGTTCATTAGAAACACTGAAATCGTCTGACGGAATTGCTCAACCGTAGGGGCATGGACGATCTTGACATCAATGGCTTCCAGCTGGTTGACAAACTCAATTGGCTTTGGCTTTTGACCGAATTTAAGTGTGGTGTGCATCTTTTGTAGATGCGGCATTTGTTCTTTATTAACCTTTGGCATGTTGTTCCTTAATGAGTTGAAGTTCTACTAATCGTGCGTAGCCTGCAATATCTGTCCAGCTGTCTATGTGATTAGGCGATACAGCTAAACGAGAAAGTTTCATGGCTATCTTTGAGAGATAAATAACATAGATGGGGTCGAGCTCCTTTCCATGGGTTTTGCGATACCTGTCCTTTATATTTTCAAGGATAACTGCTTCTAATGAAACACCATCATAAAAATCACCGTACACGGTACCTCGTTGTTCTAAAACTTGATCTGTCGTGGTCATTACGCAACCTCGTAAGGCTTAAGTTTTTCTTGCAACTTAAGTAACCGTTTAGCGCTATTGGCATGCACGTCAACCATGTAGCCTTGGTTGCCTAGTGCAATCTCGTTTTGTGAATACTGCATGCATTGAAGAGCATCGGCATAATGCACAACCAAGGCTTCAGGCGAGTCCTCATGGTAAATGTCACAAAAATGCTTTATTTGAGGTGGAAAATTCTGTACGATCTGTTCTTCGGCTTCTTTAAGAGCCGCTGCAACGATTGGATAGTTCTTCTTAACCAAGTGGTTTACATCAGAGATTTCCATCTCGGCCAAGTCATGGCAAATAGCAATCTTAATTGCTTCATTGACATCAAACTTGTAAAAAGGCGCCATTAGCAAGACGCCTAAAGCCACAAAATAGCTATGTGTTGCCACACTCTCTTGATGAATTACCGGCTTCATGCTATATCGCTTGGTGTGCTCCAAGGTATAGCTTCGCATAAAAAAGTCCATGTCTTTACTATTCATAGCTCATCTCCAAGTCTGACCAGTTTTTGCGGTCAAACACGCCTTTGTCAATTATTTCCCTAATGGCCATGTCCAACTGTATGAAGTTCCTAACCACGGAACCGGATGCAGCTAAGACTAGATTAAACTTCTGACCAGGCTGACCATCCAGCCATAGGTATATGAGGGGAATTGAATTTGCGTAGCACCAGCCGGCCTCGAATAAGGTTCCTGGGTCCTTGCCATCGGTTACACACAAAGCTAGATCAGTTTTAAGTAAAGCCTTAACATTAAGTTCCAAGACCTGTTCAGGAGTAGTGGACTTAGGGTCAAATAGGCATTCATCCTTAGGGCTAAAGTACCGGACGCCGTGGACGTCAAGAAGTGCCTTAGTGCTTTCGATGATTTCCACTTGTCGTGGATTAAAAAATGGGCCGGCTATGTAAACATAGGGCTTAGTTGTGATTGAGTCCATAGTTGTTCCTAGAAGTTGACGGGGCCGAAGCCCCAAATTTAGTACCGGGTTTGACTTGAGTGTGTTTCATATTTCATCCTCCTCATCGGGGTATTCTTCCTTGTCGGCACGGTCTTCGTCTGTCTCGAAAGACGTGTGCGCTGCCTCCCAGTCTCGCTGAATCTGGCGAAGCCGCTCCTCCTCGGCGTGCTGCTCTGCCGGAATGGCTTTGTACCGCTCAATCTGTTTAAGCAGGTCCGCCTGCATTTCATCAAACAAGTTGTGTTTCATATTTTAGCCCTTAGTAGTTTAGAAGTAAAGCGTTTACTGAAGTAAACAATTGCATTATACCTTATGTGCAGAGAAGTAAACACTTTATTTTCTATTGGCCCTCCTTTTCTTTCACTTTTTTTGTGTAGTCCCTAACTGCATTCATTAAAGCCTGCTGAGTTTTGTCTTTAGCATTGATGGCAGCCACGATAGCCTCGTCAATAGTGTCTTTGGCAATAATCTGATGAACTACGATGTTGTTGCGTTGCCCTTGGCGCCATAGACGCCGAATAAACTGCTCATAGGTTTCTAATGACCACGTATTACTGAACCAGATCACGGCATGACCTGCCCCTTGCAAATTTAAGCCGTGGCCGGCACTTTGTGGGTGT
>Ga0181358_1000546_pt1 | contig 16718 bp, 20 predicted proteins | sample Fa13VDMM110SD_FD_130096 | JGI IMG/M metagenome (GOLD analysis project Ga0181358, IMG submission 130096) | Freshwater viral communities from Lake Michigan, USA - Fa13.VD.MM110.S.D | ecosystem: Environmental > Aquatic > Freshwater > Lake | place: USA: Michigan | collected 2013-09-24 | reverse complement strand
CCTGTACGACTGAGGTTCTTCTTTGTGTTGCTTTAATCCCATGACTTTCACGTGGCAAACCAAGCAGGGTTTTCAGATACACACGAATGTGCTCTTCTCTATTGTTTTTATTGCTGGTTACTTCTTCCAGCTGATGGCGGGCCGCAGTTGACCGTTAAAGTCAGCATGCTGGTGTACACCTGACCACTGCCAGATGTTGCCCTTTCCACTGTGCCCCATCTCTGGATCTCCGCCTGTTTGGGCAATGATCTGCAAGATGAAAGCTGGATTGAACATTATAGGTCCAACCAACTCGGCAAGTGAAACACCATCCCGATGTGCAACATACATGTAGCGAACTACAGTCTGAATAGCACCTAGGTGAGTCTCTCCCTGTTCGAATACAGAGTAAGTCTCGACTCCACAGGCAGCTTTCTTGAATTCAAGATTGCCTTCCGTGTGAGACAGGATGGTTGAGATGAAGGGGTACAAATCCTTCTGTTGTTGTGTTTCCATGACTCCTCCTTGAAGTAATGGTAGTTGCATACATGATTGTCATGCATGACTTAGGTGTACTGTATGTACAGGTACAGTAGTTAAAGGTCTAGGACCTACCCATAAAAAGAAAACGTACCTCTACACTGGATGTGTAGGGTACGCTTCTTCTCTATTTAATTAGGCTGTTTTCTTGTATTGAGACTGCTCAAGCTTGTACATGTCAGAAGATACAATCCTCATTTTGCGACAAGCTGAACGGAAATCAATAACAGCATTTATGATCATCATTACAGCAAATACTACTGCAGCAATACCACAGATGAGATGGAACATGATGAACATGTTAGTCTCGGTAAAGATGCCTTGGCTTCCAACCCAAACGTAGCTGCTAAGTATGCATAGCATGATGCCTAATGTTCCCATAAGAACCGCTGCCTTAGTGTTCTCTTTAACAGAGTACATTTGTGCATTAGCGCGGTTAATGTTCTGGCGAATCGCCTCTATTGTTAAGATGTCCATTTGTGGACTCCTTTTCTTGTTATATACACTTGTGGTAGGGCTCGTATGTCTCCCTAATACATAGATTATCTCAATCTCACGATTAAGCATGATAAGTATCATTGCATGGTTCCTGTTATCACGTAAGCATCGGGCTTACAGCTTGTTGGACACTCTGTCTGAATGTCCTCTTTATAGTCCCCGATAACCAGGACTCGGATAACCCCCATACCCGGGTGGGCATGTTAGAGGTCTGTGTACACACATATATCCATAGGTACCACCCTGAAAATTTTCCTATATTTCCATAGTATATGAAATTTTATATACGTGTATATAGGTTCAGACATCTTTAGTGAAACACTTTGCCCTCAAAAATTTTTCCTAGATATTTCACCCCTATAGGTTGTTATGTAGGAAGATGTGTGGTAGATTTTCTACCAAGTCGGAAAGGCCGGCGAAAGAAAAACAAGACATAACCAAGGAGATAATCCAAATGCCAAAAGAACCAAAAGATCCACTGTTTGACCCAGAAGACCTATATGCCTTTAATGTTAAAGATGACATAGAAGAGCTTATGGAGTCAATCTCCATAGGAGGCTTCGATAGATTTGCTGACTCAAGCTATGAGACCTACGACTCCGATAACTACGGATTCGACGATTACAACTATTAAGAAGAAAAGACCATCACAAATGAATATAGATACAATGCCTAACAACATACTGGTTGGCTCAGAGAAGTTATTTAGAACAAAGGCTCCATGGAAGATAGATAGATCTCTCCTAGGTACAATAACTAATGATCACCTAGTATTATTATTTGATCAATGTAAAGATAATAAGACGTATAAAAAGACAGCTAAAAAACTAGCAAAACAACTTACATACATGAATACCATACAGACAGATAAATTAATCTTTATAGGTATAGGAAATGATTGTAGAGTTGTTATGGATCTATATCTAAATCACGGATTCAAATTTGATGCAGCTGTTTTTATCAACAACCTATACTCACCGTCTAAATATGAACCAATCTTAGATCATTGTTCTATTTATAATTTTTATACTAAACCAGAATATAAAATGTTGGACATAGAAGGAGCAGAGGTTAATGAGTACATCAAGACTAAGCTTCCAGCACACATGTCAAACAGAGTGGCTCAAGAAGTGTTTGGATGTCTTTTGTACCAGACGTACGAGAGAACATACTTAGATAACGTTCCAGCTATTATTAGATACGTTTAGAGTTCACCAAAGTTAGGTAGGTCTTCTGGCTTCATCACCATAATGTTGGGGCTAGAAGGATCTAACTCTTCTATGATGTCTTCTGTGGATTTTCCCATAAAAGCAGCCATGTCTGAGATAAGCGACCATTGGTCAATGTCAAACATAGAAACGACCACCATACTGTCACTGCGTGTATGAAACGTGGCAATCAGGTCACTGTGAGTAGTTGACTCGTAGAACTCGTCAAGCGTCGCCTGATCCTTGCTAGCTTGGATGTTTTGGAGTATTTCGTTTAATAATTCTCTAAATGAATCCATGAGATACTACCCCTCTGTGGTTTATTTTAAAAAAAATATTTGACCCGAAAAAAATTAGGCGGGTTTTTGTTTACATCTTTATAGTAACTTAGATGTCGTATTTATCGTATAGAAACTCTAAAAGATCTTGAAGAGCGTTGTGAATGTTTTCCACAAGATCTTCAGCCTTCTCTATAAAAATCTCAGCATCTGTTTGTTCAGGAGTTTCTTTAGCCCAGTCATGAACCTTACTGTTCTTTTTTTGTTGCGCAAAATCGTTATACTCTTTAAGGTAATAAGCTATCTCAGAGTTAGCCTTAGGAACCTTGATCTCAAAGTTCTGAAAGTCCTTGATTCTCTTATCTACGTTTTTGCGTGATGAGAACTCTGTCTCCCATTGACTAAGATACTTTTCGTATTCTGCTTCTTCAAATTCATTCATCTGTAATCTCCGTCCATTTGTCTCCACACTCTCTACACTCAACACCACATCTCTGTCTGCCGGCGTCATCAACTGGGAGGTTTTTAATTATAAAATTTGTTGGAACCGGACATTCAGTACACGGTTCCACTACAATTCCTTTTTTGCTATCAGGCATTGTTTAGCTGTTTCTTAACTTCTTCAAAAAGTTCAGCGTTGTCACGCAGCTGCATAAGTGCATTTTCTCTGCCTTGTGCGAATAGTTCTCCACTGTAATAGATCCATGCACCCTTTTGAGTAAACAAGCCATCTGCAATTGCAACGTCTAGCACACATCCATACTGGTCGATGCCAGTTCCATATATGATAGAGAACTCAGTAATCTTCATTGGGGGTGCCATCTTATTTTTAATTATCTTAACCTTAGAAACAATGCCTACAGCATTGCCTGCCTTATCCTTGATGTCTTCCTTCTTGCGGATGTCAATACGAACAGAACAAGCATACTTAAGTGCCATGCCACCAGGGGTGGTTTCAGGATTACCAAACATAATGCCAATCTTGCTTCTTAATTGATTAATGAAGATAATAAGAGTTTTATGCTGATTAGCTAGCCCAACTAGCTTACGCATTGCTTTGGCCATCATACGGGCTTGTAGGCCCATCTGAGCCGACTCCATCTCGCCTTCTAGCTCTGCCTTAGGAATCAGTGAAGCAACTGAGTCAACAACTATGACTCCAATCTCACCAGTTCTGATAAGCTTGTCAACGATCTCTAGTCCCTGCTCGCCGTAGTCTGGCTGAGCCAATAGCAGTTCATCTAGGTCAACGCCCAAAGCTTGCATATAAACTGGATCAAGTGCATGCTCTGCGTCAATATAAGCACAGCGAAGGCCTAGCTTTTGAGCCTGTGCTACAACAGATAAAGCAAGAGTTGATTTACCAGAAGATTCTGGACCATAGATTTCTACTACACGACCTCTTGGCAAACCGCCAATACCTAAGATTCTATCTAATGACAATGCACCTGTTGGCACAGCTGGCCAAGATTCAAAATCTGAAGAACCTAATCTCATTACTGAACCAGCACCGAATTGCTTTTCTATTTGAGCAATCGCTAGTTCAAGTTGTTTTGATTCGTCCATATGTAGTGGATCCTACTTTCGTTTTATGTATAGACATAATAATACCATAGTTAGGCATCTGTAGTCATGCGCATTGATAGTATCTTTTCTTCTATCTTGGCTTGTACTTCTTTCATTTCAAGGCGTCTTTGATAGTCGGCACCTAACGTTTCTTTTTTAACAACTTCTAAAAAAGCATATAGTTTCTTTAGTAGCACTGCGTCATCTGTCATTTTTGCCATAATAAATTCGTCCTTGTGATATAATTGAGTCGCAAGTATATCACGACAAAAAGGACAAAAGTGGAAAACAGAGCAGAAATAAATACAGACTTTCAACGTGCTTTAATTTTACTAAAGAAGAGATTTAACACCCCTCATGATTTAGTAGCGTATTGGGCAATGTCTGGACCCTGCATGGAACCACATCCTGCAATAGAAGATATTATTGACGATTGAGTTGACAAACCACTTGACAGTAGTGGTATACTGGATATTAGAGAGAGAAGCTATCGTCTATCCGTTAGTTGATACCTATCCAGGCAAGTCAATAATAAAAGCGTATCCTGATACAGGTAAGCATTGACTCAATTTATTTTTATAGTTACTATATAACTATATTTAAATAGAAGTGTGAGTCAAATTGAGAATATATCAAATATATATGCCTGAACTAGCAACATTTGTTAAGTTCAAAGTGCTAGAGCCAGAAGATGTTCAAACATTTCTTGAATCACTTTCTTTTTCAAAAGACGACAAAAGTGAGAGTGAATACTATGTTCTCTACCGTAAGTCTATTATAGAGAATTTTATTTTTAACTTAAAAGGTGATATAACAGAGTCTCTTAGACTAATGTCACGCAGAGCAGCTGAATCTTGTTTAGACGCACTATACACAGGATGCATAATGCTTAACCCTGGGCTAGATGTCGACTCATGGGTAGCTTTATCTTATGGCCCACCAATGGCGGATAAGGAAGATGACTCTAATGAAGATGATGATTTTTCAAAAGCTTTTCTTGATTCTTTAAAAAAATTTAAGAAGAATCGGAAACAAAAAGATGGATATGGACGACTATCCATTTCCTACTAAGAAAAAAGATGCCGTAAAGAAACCAAAGCCAATTGCAAGACAAAAGTTTCTTGGATTAGAAAACTATTTAAAGACTTCTGTCATAGGTCAGGATCCAGCTATAGATGCTATAGTTAGTTCCCTTAAGAGATCTCAAGTAGGTTTAGGTGATGAGGATAGACCATTAAGTGTTTTATTATTTGCCGGATCTTCTGGTGTGGGAAAAACACATCTTGCCAATTCTCTTCATAAATATCTATTTGGAAACGAATATCCAATGGTAAGAATTGACTGTGGAGAATTTCAGCACAAGCACGAGAATCAAAAGCTTATAGGTTCCCCTCCTGGCTATATTGGCCATGACGAAGGTGGCCAGCTAGTCAATCTAGTAAAGCAAAATCCTTCAACTGTCGTATTGCTTGACGAGGTTGAAAAAGCACACCCAGATATCTGGAACACCTTTCTTAGGGTTTTTGATGATGGCATTCTAACGGATGCTAAAGGTGAAGTGGTTAATTTTAAAAATACAATAATAATAATGACCACCAATCTTGGAAATGACAAGACTAGCGATCACCTACTATCGAGTGGCACAGGATTCAATAGAGACATATCCTACAAGCTAGGGACTAAGATAATACCAAATAGATCTATAATTGAAAGAAATACAAACGATGCTATTAAGAAGCAGTTTAAACCAGAATTTTTAAATAGAATTGATAAAATTGTAATATTTAACTTTTTGTCTCAAATTGATTGTGAAAAAATTGCAAGAATTGAAATGTCCATAGTCATAGATAAACTTTCTAAAAAAGGCTATCAAGTTGAATATACAGATGAAGTAATTCAAGCTTTAATAGAAAAAGGCATTGACACCATAAAAGGTGCTAGAGGCTTATCTCAAATCAGAAGAGAAGGTATTGAGAATCTTATAGCTGATACCCTTATTTCATCCCCAATGCCAAAAGGAACTACCTTTCATATAGGGTTTGAGAATAACTGTTTTAAATTTGAAATTGAAAAACCGCAAAAGAAATTAGACGTAATTAAGTAATTATAGCTACTATATAAAGATATAACTATAACTTTAGGAGTACAACATGCGAAGTAGCGGAGCACCAGGTGGAGCAGCAGGTGGAGCAAGAATGGGTAAATTTACTTCTAGCAGAGTTGCTAAATATGCAATGGGTCATCCAGTTAAAGCTGGAATAATGGGAGCTGGTGGATTAGCTGCAGCTAAATTTGTTACCAGTGGCAGAAGAGGTAGAGGAGTCAGCAAAACTGTTGGAAGATCTACAGGAATGTACAAGTACTAGGAGATTATAATGAGCATGAGAGGTATAGTTGGAAAAGCTTTATTCATGGACAGTCAGAGGGCTACAAACTATTTGTTTGGCAGTAAACCTGGAAGAAAAGCTGCTACACATATAGGTAGAGCTACTAAAATGGCAGAAATGATAACCAATGCAGGAGGCACACCTGGTGGAGATTTTATACGTAATGCTGCAATACGTTCCAGGCAAAGGAGTCAGGGCATAGCAAGAGTTGGGGCTGCAGTTGGAGCAAGCGCTGTAATAGGAAGTAGATCACGCAGAGGCAATTCTTATAATCCACCAAGAACCGCACAGGGGTCTGGAAGAAACGCTTAACTAATTTTATAATAAGAAAGATGTGAAATGTTATGAATGACTGGAAAAACTTTATTAATGAAAATGGCGATTTCGAATTGCCAAACTTTTTATATAAAACAATTACAGAACTGATGAAACAAGCACTGGATATGGGAACGTTACTTTCCTCAGATCAAGCAAAGCTTAGGGCCTACAAAGAGCAGACAAAAAAGTCTTTTAAAGCAAGATGGTATGATATTGCAAAAGCTTTGGAGTTCTTTAGTATAATAGATCCATGCATCTGTGCAAGCGATGATAGAGAAAACTATTGCGACATATGCAAAGGTGCCAGATATATTATGAACTCATCTTTGACAGCTGACCAAATGAGAGAGATTGGCTTGTTTACTAATGCTGGAACTAATATTGAAATAGTTGAAAAGCTTCAAAAAAGCTTAAGCGAAATATTAATGGACAGGTAGTGAATGCAATGCCCAAGATGTCTTGAAAAATTACAAAACGTAATTGAGTATTACATCCAAGAAGAAGATTTTATTTATACAAGAGACTATTATTGTATGAAGTGTAAAAGTTCATTAATAGAACATTTTGATGAACGAGGTTTATTTAGGTCAGAGTGGATTGATTTTAATGTCTAATATAGAAAAAAGTGAAAACAAGAATTATTTTATGAAACAGTTTGAGTCTTTAAGACCAGATTTGTTTTTTCCAGAATCTTGGACAGAAGAAGACAAAGATAAGGCAATAGAACTTATTCGTCCGCAAAAAACGCGCAACGCAATGTTTTCGTCCATCCCAATGAACTGTGAGGCAGAGAAGTGTATTTTTGCTTCAACATGCCCTTTACTAAAAGAGAGCTTGGCACCAAGAGGAAATCCATGTCCAATAGAGATGGCAATGGTTTCTCAATTCACTGTAGAGTATCTTGAGCAGTTAGATGTCAATCCAAACAATCTTATTGAAGTATCTATGGTGAGAGACCTTGTGGATCAAGAAGTTCAGTACTTGAGAAAAACTAAGCTGTTGGCAAAAGAACATTTCATTCAAGAGAATGTTATTGGAATTGATCAAGACGGCCAGCCGATCCTTAAGAAGGAATTGCATCTTGCAGTAGAACTTGAAGATAAACTACACAAGAGAAGAAAAGATTTAAGAAATCAACTTCTTGCAACAAGAGAAGCAAAAGCAAAGGTTGGACAGGTGCAGCTTGATACTGCTCAGGCTATCTCTGACATTATTAATAAAGTTCAATCAATTGAAAATCAAAGAGAAAAACTTCTTAAGCAAAAACTTGGAACTATTGAAATAGACGAATACATAGAGGCTTCAACGGAAAAAGATAATGGCTAACATTCTAGATAACTATCTAAACATGCTAATGAACGGGCCTATGATGGGCTCTGATAGGTTTGAAGTAGCGACAAGGATAACTAAAGGAATTCATAATCCTATTGGAAAAAGGCAAATAGAAAAACTGTATGGATCTTCAGATGAATTTATGGAAAGAGTCAAAAATATTGAAGATTTTTATAAATTATTTTTAGCTGCACAAATGGGCACTAATACATCTATCCCGCATAAGAGAATGTTAGAAGCTGCTCAGGCAAGTCCAATAATGAACTTTGGCCTTATAAAAAATAGAACAAATAGAGCAGTATTAGAAGGCTTGTTCATGGGAACTAGTGGCATTAACATGGAGGGAATTCTGGCAAACATTGGACCTCCATCAATACCTCTTCAAAGCAGTAACTTAATCCGTGAAGCAGGAAGGTATGGCATAGACACAGCAAATGCGGACCACTTTGCAGCAACGTTATTAAGCTCATTAACGATAAGTATAGATCCAACAAAACAAGGAGTAAGAGCATTTGGCGTTGGAACAACTGCGATACCAACTTCTAAAACTTTAGAAAATATGGGTAAGACCAGACAAAGATTGCAAGACATAGTGTCATCGGGAAGAGCTCCTGTAATAATGACATTAGATACAGAAACTTCTGGAGTTGGCCCACTTTCTGATATTAGATCATTAGCTCTAACAAGGATGGAATTTGATAGAACCTTACAGGGCGGTACTAATACTCCTGTTTTTTCTACGCATTTTACCAATCCAGAAATGCAAAAAGTTTCTGTTTACGACAGGTTGAATAATAAATTTACTAATTTAGCAGACGTTGCTTTTGAAACTGAAAAATCAGGAGATTTTTTTGAATCAACTTTAAAAATGAGCGACCTAACAACCCCACAGGGAAGGCTTGAGGCAGTTGATAGCTATAAGCAAGCTCTTAGATTGATAACTGCACCTGAAGTTGATTTATTGCAAATTCAAAACGCAAAGTTTGACATTGAAAAAATGCAGACGTCAATTTTTACTTTAGGTGAAGATTTTTTTGGAGACACAGAAGCAGTAGATCTTTTTAAGGCTTTTCAAACCATGGTAGAAGAGGGCAGGGTTATTGACACTTTGCATTATGCAAGAGAAGAAATGACGGCAAAAGCTTACGCTGCCATAGCTGGAGAAGCTGATCCAGTAGTAGCTGCCAATAAATTCAGAGCTGCACTTTTTGCTCCAGAAACTTTAGTTAAAGCTGCAATCGGAGGAACCGCTTCTTATGCTGGTATAGAAAACCTTTCATTAACAAGTAATCTCCTGCAGTTAATAGACACTGAGGCTGGTCCTGAAGGAGTAAAGTTTATAGACACCTTAGCTAGCGGCACTCATATAGCTCAAGCAGACACAATTTTAACTAACTATTTATCTCTTTTTTTAACAAATGGAAAAATACATTTAGATTTACCACAAGCTACAGCAGCTCTTCCAGATCGAATAAAAGATGTAAGAAGAGCCATAGCTAGGTCAGCGCCTCCTACTCCAACAACAAATATTGCACACGTGCAACATATGTCTGACGCAGTATTCAATTATGTAGCCAACACAAACCGAGGGCTGAGAGGGGTAAAATTAAGCACTGATACTGGTTCTATTATTAGTTACTCTGCAAACAAAAGAGGCTTTATAGAGACATCTGTTGATGCAGTAACTGCAGAAGTTTCAGAAACACGTTTAAGCGATCAGGCAGCAATGACTCGTGTTCGAAATGAAACACTAAAGCTAAACGATCCTGCACTAAGAGGAAGTAGTGAAGTAATAGATCTTGGAGTAAGTTTTGGTGAACACTCCAGAACAAACAATATACTGGAAGGGATAAGTAGGTCGTCGTCTATATCTCCAATTATGAAAACATCTCCAACCGATTTGGTGCAAGCAATGATGCAGAGAAATAATATAGATGCAGATGAAAGGCTGATAGAGGGGCTTGCTGCCACAAGAGAGCACATAAAGTTTGATGACTTTCAAAGGCCAGAAACGGTTAAGGGAAGTGGAATTCTAGATAACATATCTAAAACACATGGCCTAATTAGCGAAGCTCAAAAAACCAGCTATCTTGAAACTCTTTCTAAATCTGGAATAGGAGGAGTTGTTAATGACCCTTATCTTAGAAGAAATTTTGTTGAACTAGCAACAATTACATCTGCCGTTCCATATGGTTTAGACCCTGACGGCAAACCCAAAACAGACTACGCAGAATCTATTATTAAAGAGCGTCACGCAGCAGATCAATTGAAAGCAATTGCAGACGGTTCAGTATTAGATGATTTAACTGAGGAACAGTTAGCAGCTAAGATTAAACACTTTAACAAAACTGGAAGAGAAAACTCAAAACTTTTAAGTGAATTTGGAGTATCTCATTTTGAAGAACAAAAGTTTGTAAGACTTTTTGGTGCGTCACCAGACGAAATATCTTCACGCTTATTGTTACCAACTTCTATGTTGAAAGAAATAGAAATTACAGGCTCTAAGGGAACAACATATAAACTTTTTAGTGATGAATTTATGGCTGATTATCAAACAAATAAATTTGGACTATCAGTTGTTGAATCAGATGGTAAAAAAACTATAAACGTAGTTTTTGGAAATTTGGCTGGAAGAGAAAAACGGCGCATCATTGAGCGAACAAACAGCTACTGAGATTGCAGAACAAGCAATTGAAAAACTAAAAGCTTTAGTTGATGGAAAGACTTCGCAAGAGCTTGTGGACCTAGGCCACTTTTCTGATGTAAGTCAAGCAAGAATGGTTACGCAAAGACTTACGGAAGGCACAGATACCTTAAGGCAACAGCTTATTAGCTCTTTAAGAGAGAGAGCACTGACTGCATATAATGTAACAGGAGATGTAGCAGAAGCTGCTACAGCACTGTTGGATCAAATTTCCGTTAATAACGACGCCCTACTTGCACAAAGTGGCATTAACTTTTCTATGTCTCAAGCTGGAGAAGGATACGGATCTTTTCAAGGAAGAATAGATGACCTGACAGTAGGAGTACTTCAAACGAGTACGACACCAGAAGAAGCTGCTGCCGCAGCAAAAATAAGAAGTGGACAAGCTGCTGCAGAGGTGATGGATGCTTATAACGCTACATCTGGAAGAATGGGAACAGACTCTGCATTTGTAAGACAATTGAAAAAAACTTTTTCTTCTAAAGGTCTTGGAAGAGGTTTTAGAGATGACAACATAAGAGAAGCATATCAAAGATTAAAACCAAAAATAGGTTTAGCAGCTCTCGGTGTTGGCGTGGCTGCAGCTGGTTACTATATGTACAACAAGTCTCAAGAAAGTAACATGTACGATGAGACGATGGAAGATCAGCCTATAGAAGCAAATGGGCAAATAAGAAGAGCTAACAGTAGTTTTCAGTCAAGTGCTGGAATGACTTCTTCAAGAAGAGATCCATTAACGACAGCTGGGGTTGTTGGAAATTTAGACAGAAACAAAATTGGTCACACAAGAATGGGACCAGATAAATATAATCACCTTTATGGGGGATAAAAAATGGCTATAGGTAGAAAAGTTTTAATGGGCACAGCTTTAGCTGGGGCTTTTGGCGCAGGCATGTTTAAAAAAGTTGCCAATGGCACAATTGACAATGCTATGGATATTGCATTTGATAATCCAGAAGCAGACCAGGCAGTCCTAGGCACTGACCTCACCCCAAGTATGGCAATGGGAGCAGGAATATCTGGAATAGCAGGAGCTCCATTTAGGATGGCTAATGCTCAAGCACTAAATATGTATGGGGCAAATCCAACTGGAGAAAAGCTCATGATAGGCACGGCAGCAACAGGTGTCGGAGGAGCTTTAGGTGGTGCACTTATTGGGGGAAGACTCCTTACAAAAAATTCTGGAATAAGAGGCAAAATTGGTGGAGCAGTTGGTGGACTTGTTCTTGGTGGAATTGCCGGAACTTCTGCTGGAGCTGGAGCAGGACTATTAGCTACACGCGCAGCTACACGTGGTTATGCAGAAAAGTATGGAAGATCTAGTAACTCGTCTTTAATGACAGCACAATCTCTGAACGCTAATGGAAACATAGTTCTTGGAATGCACAACTCGAGGAGGGGCTAATGGCATATGGTGAAAACAATATCATTGAGCCAGAAATGGGAAATGACCTAGCTAGTCCTCAAGCACCTCTCTTTATGAGGATGGCAGAAAATGTGCCAGCCTTTAGCCATACCATGGCTTTCAATGTTAGAAGATTTGAAAACACAATGTTTAAGGGAGGGTTTCTAGATAGAGACGCTGTCTCAACAGGAAGAATGAGGAGTGCATACCAAACAAGAAGAGCTGCTAAATACGGTTCATTTATTGGAGACACTGCATCTCCTGCAAGCGCAAGGGCATTTTCATTTTCTAAATTTAGAGGAGCTTCTGCAGCTGCAGCAGGAAAAACGCCATTTATCAAACAGTCAGTTAAAACAAACTTTGGATCAATAAGAGCAGTAAATAGATTAGGATCAGTGACTGGGCTGACAGGAATGCCAGATGCAACAGGATTCTATTCACCCTTCCAGGGCGCAAAAATGCTTGGAATGGGTTTAGAAAAAGTAGGGCTAAGAGGAGCGTTAGAGTCTAGGGGGATTATAGATTCTGGAACTAAGGAAGATCTTATGGCTGGAGGTATTTTGGGCAGGATGTCCACAATGCAAAAAGCCTATGGTTTGGAAAATAAAGCTGATAAACTTACAACAAAAGTAGCAAGCAGAACAGCTGCAGGAAAAGGTGGCGGTAGATTTGAGCGCAGGCTTGGAAGAGTAAATAAAAAATTAGCAGGTTTAGACAAGAGTCTTGTAAGATTGCAAAACATCACACCAGGCACCACTTCTTCCATAGTTACGGGGGCAACAGCAACAGGTGGAACAGGGGTGTCGTCAGGTGCATCAAAGGTTGGAAGGCTTAGGGCAATATCCAACACTCAAGGTGGAGTCTTTAGTAGATCCATGACTGAAGGTCTTGGAGTAGCAATGAACCCATCGCAATTCCAAGGAACTAAAGCATTTGAAAGGCTAGAAAAAGCGGTCGTATCAGCATTCTCTGGAAATACAACAGCTGCTTCAGAGATGCTCTCTGGAACTGGTACATCTTTTAATAATCTAGGTAAATTTGGAGATAAGGTCTCAAGAGGTGGACCACTTGGAAGAATCCTTCCTAAAAAAAGCAATATTAGCGTAATGGCTAAGATGGCAGACGATGTTGGAGATAAAGCAGCAGCAAGAGTGTTAAGAGGGCAGCTATATAAAAAAGGTGCAGCTTTTGCAATGCGTAGTTTAAGCGTTGTTGGAAACGCAGCCTTAGTTTACGACTTAGGTAAATTAGCTGGCAAAGGTGTGCTAGCAGGTGGAAACTTTGCCAAGGATGCTGTAAAATCTATGCAGGGGTCTATGAACAAACCACTGTTTGGCATGGGCTTTAGGGACAACGAAGTTGCTGCAACTTCACGAGCAAGAGGCGTAGCTGCAATTCAAAATTCAAGACTTAACGCAAGAAGCATGTTAGGTTCTGAGGCTGGAATGATGGCTGCTCACTTTGGGTAAAATATGAGTTTATCAATTTCAAATAAAACTAAAAAGTTTAGACAAGACTTAGAAAAGCTGTCTAGAGAAGATCTTTTGGAAGTAATCAAAGCTCAAGACGTTGAAACCTATAAGCAGATCAATAGAATTGAATGGGTTTTTGAGAATAAACTTACTCACCTAAACTGGGCAGATGGGTCTCCAATAGCAGGCAGGGACTTGACCAACAGAGAACTTGCTTTGTTGATAGATGAACCTTTTGAAATAGATGAAGAACTATTAGATGCCGGCATTTCCGCTGAGCAACAAAGGCAAATACATATAGCCAAAGACCCATGCGTATGGGCAAGACAATTCTTAAACGTGGAAACAAGAGTCTACCAAACTCTTATATTAAGAGATCCGGCTTCAAGGAAAGTATTAAGAGCTGGTCGTCGTTTAGGAAAAACTTTTAGTATGGCAGTTTACTTGCTTCACTATAGTTATACTCATAAGGACGGAAGATGTTTAGTCATTGCTCCAATGAAATCTCACGTAGAATTAATTTATCAAGAGATTTTAAGACTTGCAGCTAATAATGAGATTGTTCTAAATTCAATCACAAGAAAAGTAACAAGCCCTCAGTTCATGATTCAGTTTAGCAATGGGTCAACAATTAGATTCTTTACATCAGGAATGCGTTCTGGTGGAAAGTCAGACGTAGCTCGTGGTCAAGAAGCTCATGTTATTGTTCTTGACGAAATGGACTACATGCACGCAGACGACTTAGATGCACTGTATGCAATGTTGCAGAAAACTGCAGAAGACCAACCAGACAAAGTTTTGATTGGAGCATCTACTCCAACGGGTAGACGAGAAAGATTTTGGGAATGGTGTAGGTCAGAAAGATTTAAAGAGTTTTGGTTTCCTTCATATTGCAACCCATACTTTGCTAAAGAGCAAGAAGATGAATTTAGAGAACAGTATTCTGAAATTGGATACAGGCACGAAATTGAAGCAGACTGGGGAGAAGACGCTGAAGGCGTGTACCCGCGCAAGTATGTAGACAAAGCGTTTATTGAGCCAAGCTGGAATTATAATCCAGAGATGACTTCTGCAAGAAGCTTTCACACCATTGGTGTTGATTGGGACAAATACGGAGCAGGAACAAACATAGTTGTTCTTGAAGTTTGTTCTGATGCGTATGAAGATCCTAGATTTAGAAACAAAGTAAAACTTGCATACAGAGAAGAAATTGAAAGATCAGAATACACACTGACTAAAGCTGTATCTAGAATTGTAGAGCTAAACGATATCTACATGCCTAAGCATATTTATGTTGACCGTGGATACGGAGAAGTTCAAGTAGAACTTCTTCATAAGTATGGCGTAGAAAATCCAATATCAGGATTAAAGACAAGGGTAAAAGGAGTTAGCTTTAGCGAAACAATAGACGTTAGAGATCCTTATACTAAACAGGTTGTTAAAAAAGAAATTAAACCATACATGGTAGATAACCTTCGTCAGTATTTGGAAAAAGAATCAATTGTATTTCCAGCAAAAGACGATGAGATGTTTATGCAGTTAATTTCTTATGTTGTCGTTAGAACTACTCAAACAGGAAGACCAGTGTTTGAAGCTGGAGGTTCAGCAGTGGACCATGCACACGACGCTTTGATGTTAGCTTTGTTGTCTATCACTCAAAACTATAGCGAACTACACAAAGCAAGATTTGCTACGAATACGGAATCTTTTTCTAACACTTTCTTTATGCCAAAACAGTCAGGTGACGAAGGTAATGAAAAAGACAAAAGCTCTGGCTTTGCTACTGGAAGAGCAGAAGCAGTCTCAGAAAACGTACTTGGATTTAAAAAAAGAAGTGGAAGAAAACCTTCTTCTAGAATTAAAAGATCGACATTTTAGGAAAAAAATATTATGGCTACATATGGCTTAGGCAAAAGCTCACCAATTGAAGACGTTTTTTCTGATTCTCCAGAATCGGTTAGTTCATTTAATTCTTCTCAAGAAAGATTAGACTCATTTGAAAACCTTAAAACAGGTTCAAGAAGGAATAACTTCAGTACTGAAAAGTCACAGATATCAATAGAAGAGCTAAGAAACTATATTGGTCAAGCTGAATTCCATATTAGTGGAATGATAAATGAGATAGAAGAAAATCTTGATCAGGTCAACATAGACCCATACGCAAGCATAGAGCTTGAGGTTGCTCATTCTGCTGTTTGGAAAGATGTATTAAAATCATATCCAGAAGCATCAACCATGCAAGAGCCAGGCTTTGTTTGTTATCCTCAATATCTTTTTGCGGAAAAACACTTGTGTAGATCATGTAGAGCGTTCATCAAAGAGTATGACTTAATAATTAGTCACTCAACTTTTGGACACTTAGTAGAAGCAAGAAAAGCATTAAAATATACTTTAAGTGAATTAACTATATTAAAAAATATCGCCATACACTACTTGGGGGAAGAGTACAGAAATGATACCGAAGCACAAATCTCAAAATACTTCGCAGACTGGGCAAAGACAGCAACACACTACACGAAACAAATTGCAGCTGAAATCACATCAGGACCAGTGTCTATCCCCAATGCCGAAGTGGATCAAATTTCTGAAAGACAAGCCGCGCAATTCCAAGCGTTTTTTTCTATCAAAATAAATTCGCTAACAACTGAAATCCAAACTCTACTAAGCTTAATAAAAAGAGACAGTCAAGATACGTCAAGAACTTTTTATAATAATTACCTAATGCCGGCGTTGAGCGTTATGTCTAAGGTGATTGAACCGATGATGTACGATCTTAAAACAACTGAGATTGGCAAAGGAATTCCTACACTTCTTAGAGAAATGTTTACCGCAGAAAGTGCAATAACAGGAAACCTAGGTGCAATAACGGCTGACGTTGTTGAAAGAAATAATCAGTATTATAATAAGTTTGATGCACTGCTACAAGCAATAATGCTAAAAAGAAGATACATAAACTATCTTATGCAGCTTGAAGTAAAAGGCACAAAAAGAAATAAGATATTAATAACAGACGCTATACAAGACTTAGATT
>Ga0181358_1000545_pt1 | contig 16721 bp, 11 predicted proteins | sample Fa13VDMM110SD_FD_130096 | JGI IMG/M metagenome (GOLD analysis project Ga0181358, IMG submission 130096) | Freshwater viral communities from Lake Michigan, USA - Fa13.VD.MM110.S.D | ecosystem: Environmental > Aquatic > Freshwater > Lake | place: USA: Michigan | collected 2013-09-24 | reverse complement strand
GTAACGGATTAAGTATCAAAACGAACTACTATGTTCACTGGATAATCAGGAGTTGATTTTGGTTTAGAAGGTAACTTTGCTACCGCAACTAAATTCATCTCATCATCGTACAATCCAACGGTTGTTATATATGGTGCCAGATACGAACCTGTTGGGTCTAGCGAAGAGCTAATCTCATAATCACCAAATCCTATTGAACGGGTAACCGAAGTACCAGGTGCCCCCCAAGGTGAGGTATAATTGAATGAATGTTCTGATTTTATTCTGAAATCTAAATCATAGAAAGAACCACTATCTCCTAATGAAGATGGTTGATTTTCTATATATTTATTTATGTATAATCCTCCACTATAATGAGTTGTTGCAGATGGGTTCGTTGATGTATTAAACTCCATTGGATGAACCTCTAAGAACACTTCATTTTCAAATATTGTTTTTGTAGATTGGAAATTCATCTGGTATCCTGCACTTCCAAACTCAAAATTTCTACCTTCTGTGAATACCCCACTACTTGTAGCAAATCCTGTTTGCCAAGTTATCGTAGCAATACCATTTGCATAGAATATATTACCAAAAGATTTTTTAGGATTTTGGATTGGATATGGTAAATTCCATTCTACATCAGCAAACATAGTTCCTGACATTACATCTATTTCATCTATATCTCTACTATCAACTCCATACGGTCTATCATTTGCGTATTGATATGTTAGAATCTCATCATTATTAACTGCATCATCTCCAAAATCATTTTCATATAAATTAAATGTATAATCTAATCCTTCGGTAGTTCTAATAATCATGCTTCCGGTATCATTACTTCCGCTAAAATCCAGCTCTACAAATCCTAAATAATCTCTATCATTATCTATTAAATTTGATTTACCATCATCTACAATAGTTACAAATTCTCCCTTCTTACCTTTTGTATTTCTTGTTCTACCATAATCTATTACTCTGAATGAACCAGGCTTAATACCCTCTCCTACAAATTTCTGAGGTATGTTCCATAAGAAAAATCGGTTATCTATATTTCTTTCCTGAACAGAACCTAAGTTATTCATAGCTCCGTACATCTTAGTAATATCTGTAAATTTGCCAGCCAATACCTGTCCCCTATCACTAACGATATAACCATGATTATCTAAATATGATTGAAATTCATCTATATAAGAATCAGATGTTGAATCATAATAATACTCATAGGTTGTTATCTCATTCGTATTATTATTAATATCCTGTATGGTATAATATCTCTGTTTTTTTGCTTTATGCTTTTCTAAATTCCAATTGGTTACAACCGCTACTAGTTTAGGTGCATTGTTATAGAACATAGCCCTAACACTTCTATCAGTTGCATATTCATTATACGAATATTGGAAATCATAATTACTACCCGAACCATTTAGATTGAATCCCTCAAAATCTTCAAATGCACCCTCTCTGCGTTGAATAGCGTGGAGGTTTATGGTATCTTCATTAAAAGACCAGTTTTTATAGACCTTAAATGGTCTTATCGTAATATCCGATTTAGAAATTGACTTAAACATACACCAATAAATATCACAATTAAAAAAACCCGCCGAAGCGGGTTCTATTAAAATTAAGGTTTAAAAATTAAGTTTAAAAGCACAGTTTAAAAATGAAGTTTAAAAATAAAGTTTAAAAGTCAAGTTTTACCTTAATCAACACCTCCTTATCGAAGGATTTTGCTATTGGTTGGGAGGTTTTAGCCACCGCCAATAATTCGTTAGCATCGTTGAATAAACCAACTGATGTAATATATGTTTTAGGGTCTGTTTCGAATGAAGGTTCTCTTAGAGTACCATCTGAACCACTTGTGAATGTAGGATTATTAGAGAAATTAAACTCTCTATTTGTTGCTCTTACAAAGAAGTGTTGAGTTGATACGTTTTCAGTTCTTCTCATTTCAAAATCAGCTCCACCTTTAATTGAATTAAATATTCTTCTCTGATTAAAAGTTTCAGCAGCAGGAGTTGTTGCAGTAGATGGTAATACTTCCGAGCCAACTACAGATGAAATCGCCACAGGATTTAATAATACTATACCTAATTTTGGATAGAATTTACCAAATCCTTGTTGGTTAGAAGCCGTATATGTGTTTATAGTAGCATTTAATTCAGTTCCTAAGTTGTTAGAACCAGATACTATATTGAATACGGTTCCAGCCTTACCAGCTTTATCAGAGAATTTCTTACCACTATCATCTATAAATGTAAAAGTTCCATTAGAACCACTTAAGGTGATTTTAATATTACCAGCATCTGCTTGTTGTCTGTATCTTGCTCTAGCTAAGTTAATAACATAGATTTGATTAGATTGGAATCCATCTTCTACTGATGATGAATAAAAAGTAAAGAAATCATCTGCATCTCCTTCAAAGTTATCATTCAATAAAATTCTATACTGAGAATAGATTGCCTTAGTAGGTAATAATGCCGCATCGGAAGTTGTCAACTGAACTGAACCACTACCATATTTGTGACCGTATGCTACCGCAAATTCTATTGGTGCAGATGAACCGGTATTAGAACCAGTTAAGAATACATTTAAGTAATACTTTGATGCATCCGAACCACTATGTCCTGCTATAGTTGCAGTAGAGCCCGTTGCAATTGCTCCGTTCAAACTACCACTACCATTACTCCATAACCCTTCAGTTACTACTTCTATCTTATTTGAAATAACATCGAAGTCTCCGAACTTTTTATATATTCCGTTTGAAATAACTCCACCACTTGTCAAACCTACTTTTTCGTTAGCAGGAAGATATTGGTTTAATAAATTAGCTACTGTAGTAGAATCTATTAATCCAGCATTATCCACTAAATATTGGGAAAGTTTTTGGGTTAAATCTGCTCCTTGTGCTCCTGTAATTTGTGCCATCTTATTATATTATATTTTTATGCTACATAGTTTACTGTCACCGGAATAGAAATCGAACCACCTGTTTCGTTTCCATAAACTGTCAATGTCGTTACAACTGCCGAAGTTAAATTCGGATTAGGAATGAATTCGAAAGATAAACCTTTCTTAACATCCGCTGTAGCAGTTACGTTATCACTAACAGAAATTTGTCCTGATGTTGCTATACCTAATCCAACCAATGTACCAGCCGTCTTATCAGCTAATACCGCAGTATAACCACTTGTAGTGTTACCCGCTGGTGAAGTTGTAGGTGAAATAGTAACTTTACCTCTTGTTTGGTTTGTAGTAATCGATGTTACGCCGATTGATACTTGAGGTATCTTTGTTGTGTTTTTTGGAAGAGTTACAAGTTTGTATCTCAAAACCTGTGTTTCATCTGGAGAAGCTTCTAATATAGGGGTAGCTTTAATTGCCGCATCATAATACGCAGAACCCTTTGGGTGTGCTGCATCAAACAATTGGTAATCAATCTCATCATCACCCAATGCGAATTGAGTAATACCTAAGCTTTGACCTGCTGCTAATTTTTCTCTACCTTTCTTTGTTAGAATAGCATCTACAATGATTTCCGAGTTATCTAAGTATGCCATATGTTGGTTTTCTTTTTGTTATTTCTATTATAAATATATAACTTATTCGTTTTATACAAAATCTTTTAATCTACTTCTAATATTGGTTCTCCGCTACCTCTTCCCGCTGCTCCAACTCTTAATCTATTAGGGTTAGTTGTGAATGTTTCTACGGCAGGTGTTCCATCTAAAGTTGTACGAGATGTTTGTTTAGCCCCTTCATAAAAACTATTTTCTAAACCTCTAGACGTATCTTTTGTGTTACTATAATGTCCAGATGTTAATCCTACAAAAGGCTGAATTGCAGTTATTATACCATTTTTATATGGATACGTTCCTAAATTAGCTAATATATCTATATAAAATGAATGTTGCAACGGTGCTCTAAAAGCAGGTACACCAAGTGAATAATCTATTGGGTCAATTAAAATTAACTTCTTTTCATATCTTTCTATCTTTTCTAATACTACTTTATCAGTTGGGCTCAACTTAATTGTATTAAATAATGAACCCGATAGTCCATCTGCAGGAACTCTCTTAGGAATACTTCTAATATATTTTACAGTTATAATATATGAATTATATCTTTGAGTTAAAACTAAATTACCATTATCATCGTAATATGTTCTATCTACTGCCCCATTTGTTCCAACAATTCCAAATCCTCTGTTGAATGGAGAGTCTACATCGTTACCAACTTGCTGATATGAATCTTCTAAATCAACTTCACCCAAAATAGTAGGATTCTTCAATCCACAATCTATTTCTATTACAATACCTCCTGCATTTGGAATATTTGATAATATATATGCACTAGATGTAATACTCCCAATAACACTATAATTTCCTCCAAAAGTAGGATACTCCGTTGTGATATTTAAATTTTCAATTATATCATAACTTCCTGAATAATATGGAATAGTTGCTTCAAATCTTATACCCTCATTCATATTAAGTGAACCCGTATATGAAGGAACACTCATTTCTATTAGAGTAGTTTCCATTGTATCAATAGAAGCAGTATATAGGATATTTTCCGCTACAGGTCTATTGATTTTTATTTTACTTCTTTCTAATAAAGAAGGTTCTATTAATAAACCTTTTGATACATTAGCTCTAACAGGTATTACCTGAGTAAGCATATCAAATAAAGATTTGTCTATAGATTTAATAAGTTTTATATACTCATCAAAATTTAGATTAGTTCTTTCAAAATAATAATTTCTAAGTTGGTCTAAATCACCATATGTATCAGTTCCATATTCCTCATCCCAATCTCCGATGTAATCTCCAATATTAATAGGGCCTAATGAACGAAGTATATCCAAATTAATTTCCTTAACAGGTGAGAAAAATAATCCCAATCTGTTTGAATCAATGGGTGCTCTATCGTAAGCTTTTTTAGTTGCCCTTTGTTTATATGATAATTGACCGGTTAATGTGATATCTTCTGTTCTTACTTTATCTTTTCCTACAAATCCAATCGAAGGAACTTCAGCTGTTACAAATCTCTCATATACATCATATTGATATGGGTATGAACTTCCACTTGTAAAGATACTCGCGGTAGCATATCCACTATATCCACTTAATACAATTTGTTTATTATTAGCATCTAATGAAGATGTATATGTTACAAATGGTGCTACGTTTTTTATAAATTTATCACCACTTCCAGTTTGTCTATTTTTAGGATATTCAAAATCTGAACGGAAAAAAAGGTCTGATGTGGATGAATACACATCATTTCCAAATATAGTATCAGGATTTAATGTATGCGATGTTATAACCGATTCACTTAATGCACCTCCCCAAATTCTAACCTCATCTATTGAACCACTTATACCTCCTGAATTACCACCAAAATTAACATTACTACCACTTAACCAAGATATACCGGTATAATATTTTGCATTAGAAACTAATGAGCCTGAATTAGATGTTATTAATAAATTCAATTCATCTGATTCACTAATATTAATTCTATCTCCATTCGCTTGTTTATAAAACATTGAATATTGTTCATAATCTAAACTTCTAGTTAATGTATTACCAATATATTCATTTCTACTAATAACTTCTCTTTGAATAGTAAAGTGTTTGTAGGTATTATCAAATATAGGAACATTTTGAATACTCATTGATACTAATTCAGAACCAGAAGTAACTACACCAGGACTGATGTAAACATTACTGCTTGCACTCATTTGGAATACTATATCACCATATATAGTAGAACCCGATGGAACTAATTTAACATTCCATATACCACTAGCTCCACCAATATTTACTAAACTTTGTGTGTGATAAAGTGTAGTAGATTGTGATACGAATGGTAATACAGATGTTTTAAATCTTAGTTCAATTGCATCCGGGTCATTAAATGATGTTCCCTCTTTCCAATCAACGGTAAGATATTCATCTCTAGCAATATTAAGCGCTGCGGTTCTATCCTCATATGTATATTTAGTACTCTGAGAACTTGTCACAGATGGTCCTCCAAATTCAACTATTGTTAATAATGAAGATGGTACACCATAGCAGGCCATAATTGCATTAATAGCCTTTTTAGTTCCTTTATGCTTTAATAAATAAGGTAAGTTATTTAGTATTCTTCTCCAAACTTCATTTCTAGCACTTTCAGGAGTATATGATGGTGATACATTATTTCCTAACGAATTTACATTACCTGTAGTAGAACCATCTTCATTTAAACCAAATGCCTGTTTCCATAATTGATGACCACTAAATGGTTGTTTCGGGTCCCACCCAAATGATTCCAATAAAGTATAAACCAATTTATCGGATATACCATCCGTTGATTTATTTGATATTTTTCTTATTCTATTTATACCATTTATATATGACCAGATAACATCAAAGTGTTGTCCAATCATTTCCATAAAGATTAAAAATTCATTACTCGCATTATCTTCCTGAATAAATTGAGGTAAATGTTTTACTAAATAGTTCTTGTTATTTCTATCATATACATCTCCATAATCAGTTTGTATTTCAAAAAATTGAGCGTTAGATGAACTAATTGCATAATCAAAATACATCTTCTTTTCAAAACCATCAAATCCATTTGTAATACCCTTTATCTTATCATTATAAGATGCACTTGTTAATAATGAAATTGAAGATGTTGATAAAATCGATGATGAGTATAATGTACTGGTTAATTTATTTTTCCAGTTTTCTATTGTTTCTATTTTGTACTGAAAATTCTCTATTCTAGTTTTAGCACTAGAGAAATTAACAAAATTATCAAACACCACAAAGTACGAAGATGTAACATTACTACCACTTGTGTAATCTATATTAAGGTCTTCTAAACTAAATTGTGACTTTGATAAATACTGATTTACTATATCAGTAGATGTCACCGAACCACTTGATACTATTTGATTAAAAAATTCAAATCCCGTTTCATCTACTACATCTACTGTAAAATTTGGTGTTAATGCAATACACTCATTCGTATCAATATCGTTTATAATGATAGTTTCTACAATCGAAGGTATGATTTGCTTACTTATCCATACTAATTGATTTTCAACTACGTTTTCATCAATTGGTTCTAATAATTTAACTACTAATGAATTGTATGTATTTTGATTTCTTGCTTTTTTAGTACTCCCATTCTCAGGGTCTACCTCAAATTTAGATGGAACTATTTTACCATTCTCCAAAGAAAATGTAACATCATCTACCGCAGTATTTGTTATTACAAAAGAAGAATCATTATCAGTTTTTATTTGATAATATAAATGTTTGTCATCTTCAAAAACAATCTTATCTTCAAAATTTGCCTTAGTATCGTTTCCTGAGAATAATTGAGAGAAAACTCCAGTAAATACATCTAATACTTCTCCACTTGATATTAAATATTTAGCTCTATCAACGAATATCGTAAAACTCTCTTTCTTTCCAACTATCTTTCCTCCTATACCATTAAAGTAAGGCTGAAGACTAAAAGTAATTTCATAATTATTTTCACTTTCATTAAAGAAAGTTTTATAAGAATTATATAAGGTTTTTGCTGGAAGTTTTATTTTAGCTTCACCATTTACTATAGGAGTGTTGAAAATTAATTTATCTCCTAAAAATACATCAACTCCTTCTGAGTTTACAGTATCTATTTCAAAATTAAAATCAAAATCTAATGGTCGTAAATCTGCCTCTGTGATATTTCTATCAAATATAATATTAGTTACATCTGGTTGACCATATGTTTTTTCTCTTATTACATTTACTCTAGTTCTTTGTTCATCCCCATCCTTTAGTATTTCATTACCTGCAATAATGACTAATTCATATATCCCAACCGCATTTGGATTAGAAAGTATAATGTTAGCACTACCTTCAGTTACAACAGCTTTTTTTGCTCCAGTTGAATCCGCTCCAGGTTGATTTGGGAAATAATATTTTATATATGTTGCATTTTTAGTTGCAACATTTATAGTAAATTCATTTTCAATTTCAGTATTAAACTTATAAGCACTATCTAATACAGTTATAAATCTAGCTAAATTTTCAGTTGTAAGTAACTTTTGACTAGTTATTTGTACAGTCTGTGGTTGCTGAACATTTTCTAAATCAAATAAATTAGCACCGGTATCCTTCAGTAACGTACCATCTTGAGAAATAACTTTTATATTAGTTATATTATATAAAGTTGGGTTTGTTCTACAAATTGATACTTTTGTATTCTTTAATACTTCTAATACGGTATTAGTATATAATATTATACTTGTATCAACACCATCGGAGTTTCTATAATAAGCTTTAGCAGTTCCGTCTGATAGTGAATTATTTATTGTTATATTTACAACTTCAGGCAGAGCCAATATAGGAGCATCCATAGGAATATTACCCTCGAATCCAACATCAAGTGTTAAATCTGCTCTGTAATCGGTAAACGATACTTTTATCTCCCTTATTTGTGCCATTAGTTAATAAATATTTTTATTGTAGGTTTTCTCTTTGTGTTACATCACCTCCATCTAATCCAAATCCTGCTCCTCTGTAATCATTTGGATTAACTTCTCTCATTCCTCCACCAAATCCTCCTCCCCCGCCGCCAGAGCCTCCGCCTCCCATAAAAGGAGGGGTATCTATTATCAAATTAGTATCAGGAGGAAGTGTTTCTTTATATTCTTCCATATTATTGAATTCTATAACAGATACTTCATTTAGAGAATCTTTTCTACTTTGTATTAAAAAATATTTTTCTGCTTTTAAATCTCCGCTAACTATAGTTAATCTAGATGGATTTAATAATCTCTGTTCGTTCATAGTAAACGTTATCTTACCTTTACTAATAGTCTGGTCTTCAACTTCTACTCCATCTAAAAATGCTTTTGCTAATACACCATTTCTACTTAAACTTGCATATGTGTTTATAGTAAAAACTATAACTCTAGGTTGTATGTATGGGCTTGTGTAAGGGTCAATAGAATAAGGAGGAACATACGCACTTCCACCACCACCACCTCCTCCGGCTGATGTTAATACAGAATCACCTATACCTCCTGGATTTATACCAATGGAAGTATAATCGTTAGCTAATTCTTCTACAGTTTGTTGTGCCATTTTAAAAATTATTTAACTCTATTTTTTTTAATTATTCCGGCTATTGATGAAGGAGTTCCGCTTTTATCAGTACCTAAATCCGTTGCTATACCGCTACCTGTAGAGCCTCCTCCTACTAATCCTTTATTCTTTTTAGCTCCAAAAAACTTAGATATTTTGTTTTGATTTAAATCTCTACCTAAGAATCCTGTTCTCTTTTTTCCTTTTAATCTTCCAATGAAACCACCTCTTTCATTTACAACATCGGATACATCTGTTGCCGGTGTTTCCATAACAGGTGTCTGAATTATTATAGGTTCTTCAACTCCAGGAATAATAACTTCTTTTTTAATTATAGCTGTAACCGCATCTTTAACCTCTCCATATGTTGGGATTGAAACAGATACTCTTTCTACCTTAACATTTTCAGATACTTTATCGGATTCTAATTTTTGAATTAAATTAGTAAGATTATCTAAACTTTGTTGAGTAGTTGCATCTATTACAACTTCTTCTAATAAAGTTCTAGTAGGAAGGTGAAATTCACATGCTTCTCTAAACTTTTTTCCTAATAGATTGATAATATCATTTTTATTGTAATAAGTAAAATCTATTTCATCACCAAGTGGTTGCCCAAATTCATTTCCTCCTATTACTGCATTTTTATGTAGTAAAGTATGTCTAACCGATTCTTTCATAGATTCTAAAATCTTTGTAAAAAATTGGTCATAGTTTTGGATACCAAATTCATATTGTATTCTATCTATATAATCTTTAGATTTAGATTTTGAAAAAGATGATTGTAAATCTGCTACGTTCAATCTGTTTATTATTTCATCTATCTCCGAATAAACTTCATCGCCACTAAATTTACCATTTACAAAACTACTATAAGCTTGATTTAAATCAATCATTATATCAACTTCATATGGATTGGTTTCGTTGAAGTTATTATATGGTAACAATCTTAATTCACTTCTAGATGGAGAAATCTGATGTATCCACATTCTATCCATTTCTATATTACTACCCACTCTGTTATTTACAAAGTTGAATTGAACTCTAAATATTCCAGTATTATACCCAGCTTCTTTAACTAATCTTTTTACATCTATTAAAAATCCACCACCATCATATACCTTATCTATAATATTTTCACTTCTTATTATATAATCCTGAATTTCGGAAGATGGTATATATCTAACATTTCCATAATCTTTTTGCTCTAATACATTATTACTAGAATCATATAATAAAAATTCCAATACATCATTATTACCTATATCAAACGGAGTTGGTATAAATCCCTTATCTATTAACTTAAATTCAGTTGAACTAAGTTCTGTAGTTAATGAAGTTCCCTTCTTTAATACATCATCAATATTTTTAAATTTACTTAGTGCCATAATTTTTATTTTTTATGTCTCCACATATTAGCAGTAAATGATAATTCTCCGTTTGGTGTCGAAAATACCACACTTCCTCCATAGTTTTCACCTTTACTACTTATTCCGTTGAATTTAGGATAATCTACTTGAAGTGTTATATCTACCTTTTCCTGTGGCTTAAGTGTTATTATAGATGGGCCATTAATCCAAACTAAATTAGCATTTTTCATTTTCATATTCACTGTCACATCCTCTAATGTAGTATTGAATAATTCAACGGTTGGGCCATTTAACCAAGTACCAGATGCACTTTTATTTTTATAATCAAAATATAAATCAGCTAATTTCGCATCAGATTTTTCTACTACTCTAGCAGTTATATCTGCACCGGCTTTAGCTCCCTCCGCTAATCTTGCATTTTTACCATTCAATTGTTGAGTTAAGCTATCTACTTGTTTTGAAAGAGATTGAACGGTTGCACTCTGACCTTCATTTCTAGCTTGCAATGAGGTTCTATCAATTCCTTCTAAAACAGAACGCTGTAGTGATGTTTGTAATGTATCATTTACTAATGCAAATTGTTTTCTAAGTTGTTCCGAGTTGGATTCTGCAGTTACTCTAAGTAATCTCTCATTATCCAATTGAACATCCAACGATGCTGATATAGATGTTAACTCCGATACTTGAGATTGAAGATTTCCTATTTCAACTGATTGTGATGCTATTGTTTCGTTTGCCAATTCTAATGAACGAGTTACCTCATTATAGATTGGCCTAGGAACTAAATCTAATTCGGTTTCCTCTCCTTCCGGTATCAATTCAAAAACACTTACATCAATTGCCTTTTTTAATTCATCAGTATTATATACTCTTTTTTTAGATGGTGCATATACAAATCCACCTTTAGCATTATTTACGGATGTTTCAAAGTATGGCGTGTTTTTATCTCTAGCAGCAAAAGAACCACTATCCTGTAAAGATTTTTTAATTAATTCAAATTCCATTACTTAACTATAAAGGTTAAATCATCTTCAATAAATTCACTTATACCATTTCTAACTATCTTAAATAGTAATCTATATACTCTATTCTTAGGAAAATTAGAAGTGTCTAAATTAATATAATTACCATTCGCATCACAACTGATTTTTGTGTAATTCGAAAAATCTATTAAATTAACTTTTGTTATTTCGTCTCTAACTCCATAATATGAAGTTTGGGGTAAATATTTAATATCACTATATGAAAATGCGTTTGTAAAAGTTTTAGTTGGATATAAACTCCTTCCTATTATTTTTATTTTAACTTTATTACCCTCTCTATAATTATCTCTTAATTCTTTACTTCTAACTATAATCTGTGAATCAGTTAAAGCTGTAAGAGAGCCTGTTATAAATTGAGAATCATCCCATTCTAATTTAATAAGTGGTTGAAATATAGTATTTGTTTCCTTTGAATAATATCTCAATACCCCATAATCCAATGAAGAACTTTCCGCAGATGATGTATGTGATAATCTAATTCCATAATTATCAGAAGTTTTCCAATATTCATAGATGGATAGGATATCCATATTAATATCTGCACCAACATATGTAAAAGTTTGCGCAGCTTCTATATTTAAATTTACTTCACTCTGATTATCCCAATTTATACCATCGGTTGCAATATTTTCAGGCAATTGTTTGCCCCTACCCATTTCCCAACTTTCGCTTACTGGATATCCATAAATAGAATAACTTACTGCTAGTTCTTCTGGTTCTATAAGATTTAAATGTAAAGTTGCAGATGATGCAGTTACATATAATGGAACATTTTCTATATCAAATTGAATAAATGTTCTAGCATTATCTCTTTCCCCAAATCGTGAATAATGTTTGGATACCGTTAGTATTTCATCTAATCCGGTATTCAATGGTGTGTATAAACTATAAATAGATGCATCTTTTGATGCCGTTACAAAGTATATCATTATATCGCTTTACCTTTAATGTCTTTATCAGGAAACTTAACTTCAAAGACAGATGGGTCTAACGATGGATAGATAATCTTATTCTTTGTTGCCGCTTTTATATCGTAACTATTTCTAGCATATATTCCACCACATTTATTAACTATCTCTACACTTTGAACTGATGCAACACCTTCTACCATAGCAAGTGTTAATTCTATATCGGAAAGATTAATTGGTTGGTTGAACTGCCAGTTGTTTACATCAAAGAATGTTTTTAACTCATTAATACAAGTTAAAACAATCTCTCTTTGATTAAAATTCTTATATGTAGTTATTTCAAAGTTAACACCAATATTAATAATAAATCCATCTATTATGTTAATACCATCGGTTAACATTCTATATTCATTTATATACGTCTTTAAATTTTCTTTAACTGCTCTATTAAGATTAGTTAGATTTCCATTAGAATCATATCCCAATGTATATAAGTTAATTGCAAATGGATTTACCAATTCAGCATTCTGAGTTGTTTTCTGAACAAAACTTCTTACTATATCTTTAATCTCCGTAGTTGAAGGTAAATTTCCTCCCTGAGAAATAGCGTATGTTGAAATAGTTTTAACGATATTAGTAAACTCATCCAAATTATCAGTTGAGTTTAAAATACTTTCAGGTGAATTAGAATTTAATGAATTATCCCCTATAGCAAATACTTTAGCAATAGAACCAAACTTAGAAGGCATTGCTAACGCTCTAACTTGATAATCCTTTGCAGTTACTGCTCTATTTTGAGATGCAAAGTTAGCCAATGCACTTTCTCTAATTTCTTCGATAGTATCAACTCCTCTACCACCTTTTGCAGGTATTTCGTTTTCTACAGCTACTGAATTCTTAACAAATGTTAATATTGTTTCATCTAAATCAGAAGTGGTAACCGAACTATCATCAAATACAATTCTAGATATAGAAGTTAAATCCCCCTGAGAAACGTTTGAACTAATTCCTCCTCCTATTAAGTAATTAACAGTTATAGTTGTATTAGCCGGAGCCTGACCGTATGTTTTTGTTTTAAGAAAATTAGTTGGGTCATATGATTCTCCTATTTTATCTATAGAACTATTTAATCCTAATCCTACATTTTTTACATTGGGTATAATCAATTCATCCGATAAAGAACTATCACCTCCACCAAAATTAATTGATGTAGTAAAATCATCATTTACCTTAGTTGTGAATCTTCTACTTGTTTTTAATAGTTTAAGTAAATATGGAACCGTATCTCTAAATTGATATAAATCCGGGTCATTCTGCTCTACATTAGGATAATCAATATATATTGTTTCCTGTGCCAAATACGGGACTTCATAATATTTGTTACCATCTTCATCCGTTACTGATTCGATAGAAATTACATTTGTATTTTCTAACATAATAGAAGAAAATGCCTCAGCTGAACCAAATGTTTTTGTAACATTAGTTTCTGTTGCAGATATCGCCTGTATTTGTTTCTTTATTAAAAAATAATCCGGATTATTTGTTATTTCGTTTACACTATATACACTTATCTCTCTATCAGTAGGGTCATTAAAATCTAAGTTTTCAACCGTTCTAAACGTTATATCTCCGTTTGATGTTGATTTAACCGTTAATCCTGAATCTATTCTTAATAAATATCTAGTATCAACTTGCCCTACCGCATCTGATTTACATAATTGATAAACCGATAATGTGGTTACTGCTGGTGCAGTTGATTTAGGTTTATACCCCAATAGGTTAGCCAATGCAAATACATTTTTTTCCTCACCGGCATATTGTATTAAACTTTCTTTTAATGAAGAATCGGTATAATACCCTAATACATCTCCTATATACGATGCCATTTCTATGAACATCATACCAGGAGAAGTTTCATTAAAATCGTTATAGGTATTAGGGAAATACGTTTTGGAATATTCGATTAGATTTTTTCTAAACGCTTCGAAATCTTTACCTAAATAGGATATATCCCTACTATTTTTACCTATATTCTTATTTGTTACTTTGAATGCCATTATTGGATTACATTAAATGTTACTGTCTCTAAATTTTGTTGTCCCGAAACTCTAAACTTAAGTGTAACCGTAAAGAAATAAGTATCTCTACTTGTATTTGATTGGTCTACCACAATATCTTCAATAGATACATATGGCATCCATTTTTCGATAGCATCTTCTATAGATGATTCAATTTCGGTTTCTAAATCATCTGTATTCGATGAAAAAAGTGCATCATATAGGGTTGTACCAAACTCCGGTTGCATAATTCTCTCACCTTTCCTTGTTAAAATGAGATTCTTAATATTGGATTTAACCTGCTCCGAAGTTTGGTAAGATTGGGCAAAGAATCCACCATTCCCCCTTTGGATTGGGAGAGTGATTCCTATTGCCACCCTATCCTTTTCAGGTAGGTCTTTTACTAACTTAGGGCCGGTTATGATTGCCATTATCTATTTTTATCTTTACTTGCCGCCAAAACCTTTGCACTTCTTGCGATTGCTTTATCTAATATATCGTTTCCTGTACTGATTGGAGCAGATGGATTAGCATATTGTGGTTGCATACCCATTTGTGGATTACCATATCCAATCATATCAGGTGTCATAGTACCATACTCACCATCTGTTCTGGAGAAATTAGGTCTAATAGAGGTTTCGTTTAAAACCTGATTTAATAGAGGATTACTAGAGTATTGTTTATCTTCTCTATCTCTGTTTAAAATTTTGTTAGCTAAATCGAACGGGTCAGCACTTTCCTCTACTAATGATTTAAGAGAAGATTGTTGTTTAACCGGTTGTGATTGCTTAACCTCCGCTAACACCTCTTTTCTTATTTCTTCTTTAATAAGAGAAATTTCTTTTTTTACTTCCTCCTGAACGATTATTTGAATTGCTTTAAATAGTTTGTTCGTGTCCATACATTGTTTGTTGTTTATATAAATATTTAGTTTTATTATTTGGTAAAATTATACTCCTGTGGTTGTGGTAGGTGTAGTAGTAGTTGAAGCAATATCCTCCGAACGGAATAGTAGGGCTTCTTCATTACGTCTCTTAATTAAACCCGGATATACCACATCACCACCACGAATAGGGCCAGCTTGTATCAATGCCGCTGCTGAAGTAAGTTCGCCATCTCTAATAGCTTTTGCTATACCCTTTCTCAAACTACCAACATTATATACATAACTTAGTAATGCAGCTTTTTGTCTATCGTTTAATTTTTCAAAAACATCTTCCGGTATCTGATAACTTTCACTACCAACTAACCTAGCTTTATAGGTATTTACAACTTCATATTGTAACATTTTTAAAGCAGCCTCTTTTGTAGTAGTATCCCCACCGGCAGGTATTTTTTCACCAGTTTGTTTGTAATATTCAGGTGTAGGTAATACTTTTCGTATTTTACCATCACTTCCAATCAATTTATCAGTACCAAATCCAAGTCTATATGCATTCACATCCCAAGTTGCTCTTGCAGTAAATCCTTCTTTTTTAGCAATAAATTTGGCTGCTAATTCTGGCCAAGCTGCGTTTAAATCCAATTCACCTAAATTAGCATCAACTGCTCCACCTGCTCCATCACCAGATATTTGACCACTTTCATATGCAAATATTAAGTCATCGATAGTTTCATAATCTCCTAATTGTGATAATAAGGTTTTTATTTCAATTTCATTGTTTTCGATTATTTTACTTGCATCTATTGTGTATCCAACCCACGGAACTATACCAGGACCACTAGTCTGCGCGGGTGCAATCCCATACAAAGCGTTTACGTTGTATTCACCACTAATAGTTTTAAAGTGGGTTTCTGCGGCTTGAATAAAATTTTCTATAAAAGGAACTACTGTACTTTCAGGCTTAATTAATTCAATAGGAAATGGTACGTTCTGTCCTGGATTTGAACAAACTACAGTTAATGTTTGGAGATTTATAGTTGCTCCAGGAGCAGGTGGTATTATACATTGTTTAACCACCTGAAGTGTAGAACCCGCCCAATATGCCACAAATCCTGCGGTGAATAGTTCAAATAAATTTAATTGTTCACTGCTTACTGATTGTAAATTAAACACATTTTTTATTATGTTTTCCAATGCTATTGCATTACCATTCATCACAGCATTACCAACCATCATATCACCGGCAGGAGGTGTTTTTACTGCCATATCGTACGCAGTAGCCAATACTTTAGCTAAATCATCCGAATCTGCAGGTAACAACTCCATAGTTGTTTTAACTTGTTGTCT
>Ga0181358_1000544_pt1 | contig 16721 bp, 32 predicted proteins | sample Fa13VDMM110SD_FD_130096 | JGI IMG/M metagenome (GOLD analysis project Ga0181358, IMG submission 130096) | Freshwater viral communities from Lake Michigan, USA - Fa13.VD.MM110.S.D | ecosystem: Environmental > Aquatic > Freshwater > Lake | place: USA: Michigan | collected 2013-09-24 | reverse complement strand
TATATAGCTGGAAAGTAGGGGAACTAAGAAAACCAGATAAATCGGACTGGGATGCTATAAATGTTCCTTCAAATCAAATACCTATTTTTTTCCTGTCTTCATTAAAGAAAAAATATTGGGGAGAGAATATATACAATGAACTTTAAATTTTTAATATGAAGAATATAAAACCCTTAAATTCTAAAATCCAAGGGGAAGAATATGAAATAAGTGAATCCTTAAATTATCACCTTAAATATGAGATCGGATTATTAGATAGTGTATTTAGAATAGGATCAGATTCATGGTTAAGTTGTGTGAACGAAGCAAGATCCCTTTGGGAAGAAGGGTTCATAGAATTAGAAGAAGCTGATCTTTTTCTTATAAGTACTGATGCAGGAGAAAAAGAAATTTTCGAAGGAAAAGAAATTGAACTAGATGTTCCTTTTGAAACGTGGGAAGAAGATTTAAACGAAGCAGAATATCAAGGAAAAAAAGTAGAGCTTAATAAGCCTAAAAGAATGTCGGGAAAACACAAATTTACTGTTTTTACTAAAGGTGAAAATGGTAAGGTTGTAAAAGTTCAATGGGGACAACCAGGAGCAACTGTAAAAAATTATGATCCAGAAGCTTCTAGATCCTTTAGAGCAAGACATAAGTGTAAAACTCCTGGACCTAGATGGAAAGCTAGATGGTGGGCTTGTAATGTTGGTAGATATGCAAAACTTTTAGGCCTAAAATCAAATATGCCTTGGTAGCCCCATTCCCATATAATGAAATTATAATATCAGAAAATTCTTCGATAAGGGGATTCACAAGTAGAATAGACCCGGAAGAATTAAAATGGCACTTCGATGCAGAAGATAGGGTCGTAGAATTAATAGAAGAAACCGATTGGTTATTTCAATTTGACGATGAACTCCCGTTTAATATAACAGAAACCCCTATCCATATACCTAAAGGTAAATACCATAGAGTAATAATGGGTGACAATGATCTTATAGTTAGGGTAACTAAGATAAAAGATAATTAAATTGATATATACTTATATGAAAAATCTATATAGATTTAATGAATTTTTATTAGAGGACGCGAAAATATCTATAGGAGATTTTGCTGAAGATCTTATATCGTCTATGGGCGATATGAAAACCCTAGCAGATGAAGCCGAAAAAAAGGCAAATGACATATCCGAATTAAAAGATTCGCCTCTGAAAGAAAAAGATACTAGGAAAGGATTGGTAGGAAAATTACAAGATGCTTTAGTTAAATTGGGGCACCAGACAGATCCCGGTGCAAATAGGGGAACCTTTGGAGCTCTGACAAAAAAAGCTGTGAATAAATACCAAAAAGAAAAAGGTCTAAAGGAAACAGGGGAAGTCAATGACGAACTAATGAGATCAATTCTGGGGGTCCAAGGAGAAAAGAAAAAAGATACACCCTTTAAAAATAAAGAAGAAGGAAATGAATTTAGAAAATGGATGAAAGAAAACCATTCAGATTTTAAAGATGGAAAAGAACCACTAGCCGAAGCCGGGGATTATAATAATTCGACCATACAACAAGCATGGAAAGAATACGGGGAAGAATATGAAAAAAATAAATAATAAAATGGAAAATCTAGAAACATACGAAAATTTTTTAAACGAGGGAAAAGGAATTAGCTTCGCTATCTATAATGACCTTAAGTCTTATTTCACTTCAACTAAAAGCCCTAATTTTGAAGGGGCAAAGGCTTTCATAAAAACTAAAAAGAAAAATTGGAATCTTACTAAAGAAGATTTCGAAGAAGCTAAAAGAGAATTTAAAAAATGAAGCATCTAAAAATATATGAAGATTTTGATCTTGATAAATTTTTAGAAGATCCAGGAGGAAATATTCACGATGATAATGATCCTGAGATTGGTCCAGGGGACTGGGTTACCTCTTATAGAGGAATAGGTCAGGTTTTAGAAATGCCTAAAGCCTCTAATGGAATAATTAAAGTTCAGCTTGTAGATAGTCCGAAATCAATAGTTAGAGTGCCATTAGATCTAGCAATGAAGATTAAAAAAGAAGAAGCAGAAATTTCTATATCTAGGATGCCGCAAACAGAAAAAGAGCTTGATGAAATATCTAATGGTCTTAATTCATATTCCGAAGCCATAGGAGCTTACGAAGATAATCCAGCCATAAATGATCCGGAATCTGCAACTGATTTTTTAGAAGAAGTCCTTGTAGAATTAATCGGGCTTAAACAAAAAGATCCATATACAATCTATCATAAAGAATACTCTTCCATTTTAATGACATTCGCAAATCTAATAGATGTTATAATCTCATCTACTGATGATAATGTATTAATAAGGAAAGTGAAAAAGATAGATGATGATTTTTATAAACTAAGTGAATAAGAATAAAATATTATACTCTATCCTTAAGAAAGAAGGGGAAATGATTTTGAATATTTCTGTGGATTCTAGAAATTCTGAATCATTAAAGAATTTTTACGAAACCCTAGAGAAAAGAGGTAATACAGAATTAGAAGGAGAAATTACACACGGATCCTCCTATTCTACTTTAAAAGTATTATTGGAGGGGGAAGTAGAAAAATACGAGGATATATTATATTCTTTTGATGATTCAATTAAAAACAAAAACGGGTATGAGAGTAGAAGACATTTTATCTGAAGTTAAGAAAGACAAAAAATGGATCATTGGTGTAATAAATTCATGTGAAACCACAGATCAATTAAAATCATGTTACAATATAATAGGATCCTGGTCTGTAAAGATAAAAGGAATGATAAATAAATATAATTGTCCTTTCTATAAATATAACGAGATTAAAAAAATACAAACTATATACAGATCTTTAGAATCTAGATTATATTGCGAAGTTGATAGAAAAATAGTTGAAGAATACGAGACAATAGAAAATTAATTCTATTCTTTTTCAGAAGAAGCTGCGTATTTAACCCCCATTATAGTTCATCTTATCTATATCTTGAAACCTACCTTTCCTTTGATATATAAAGGGTGGACAAAGAAATAAACATAGGAAAAATCTCAATTAAAAAAATTGGGGATAGATTTACCTATCGCCAGCTGATGGAAAATATTATCCCTAAAGATAAAAATGATGGATGGAAAGTTCCTAGTAAAAAAATATTCTATTATATCCAGAATTTAAAAAATTTAGATATAGGAAATTTTCCGGAATGGATTTATTTCTCTTCTGATAAGACCGGAGTCAATTTTTACTTTTCAACTTTTACAATATACGACTCCGTAGAAACAGACGAGATCATGCATGCCGGAACCGGATTTGTAGGGGATACTATTAAAAAATATGCTTGTGTTCTATATAGAGAAAATTAATCTCTAAATTTATTAGGAAATAACCTTCTTAATTCATGCCCTTGCGGTATATGCTTAGGATCTATACCGAATATCTTTTTAGGGGGACATGGGGATTTACCATCCATTTTAAAATTATTAGTACAAGCCCATGTTTCTATAGATCTTGTATATGTTTGGCCTTCTTTAAATGGAAAATTTAATCTAGTTTGATTTATTATGTCTAGAATTTTAGATCCCTGTATTTTAATAGATATAGATCCAGCTCCTCTAGAGGATTCTAATTTAACTATTCTTTCTCCTGAATAATTTTCGTATAATTCTAGATTTTCCATTCTATTTATATATCTTTTACGAAAAGATAATTAAAGGGGGTTGAATCGATTTCAAAATCATAGGGGATATTGAAAGAATTCAATGAATTATCATAAGTGTCTATGTAGATTGTTATGTATTTTTCATCATTGATTCTATACATATCTTTTTCATCAAATACCATCAGATCTCTTAGCCCTAATTTCCATCCGGTATTCCAAACATATTGGAGTTCTTCGTATGTACAAATTCTCCATTTATTACCTAATCTCTTAAGCTCATCTTCCACCTCGTCCTCTTTCAGATTTTTCACAGTGTAAGGGTAAACCATAAATTTTCCTAAATTTATTAGTTTTTCCATCTTATGTCAGGTATAGATTTAAGAATATTACCCATCCCCGAAATTAAAGCTCCTATATATTGATAATTAGTAGATATCCAATGATACGGTGTTTTATTTCTATTTAAAGCTATTTTATTTCCCAATATACCTAAAGCTTTATCTCTTCCTGATATTTTATAGGATGTGAATTTACCGAAAGAATCCATTTCTATTCTGTAAGTGTCATCGTACAGAATAACCATTTTAGCTGAACTTCCTTCCTGCCCGTCAATTTTAGTTCTTGGCGAATGTATTACAGTTTTTATAGAAGAAGCAAAAAGTCTTTTTTCGCCGTTCTCTAGTTTTTTACCTAGGATTAAAACCATTCCCCCTTGCTTATATCCTTCCATCATTTCATTCAATAAAGAGAAGGAGTCATAATCTGTTATATTTAAAAGTTCTTTCATATATCTTTAACTAATCTTATTCTGAGGTTTTCTGCATTTGTTATATTGACAAATTCCATATTGTCCCCATTCATCATAACGCAAGGGTATAATTCCCATAAAGGACTATTGCTCATAGGATGAGGATAAGGCCCTCCGTACAGCCAATAATCGGCATTTCTTGCTAGTCTTAATCCATCAAGATCCTCCCGAATAGAATGGATATACGTGAATTCTTTTTCTGTAGGAAATCTCCATCCCTCTTCAATATAATCCTTAATCTCCTTAAATTCTCTAATGTTAAATTTATATGTGCCATCCCTTGATTTAAGATCATTTCGGGACACCTCAATTTTTCCTATATTAATACTATTTCTATATTCATTTACCATTCCTCTTATATATCATTAAAAAGGCCTGAACCCTAAGATCCAGACCTCTTAATTTGCCTAAGGTGGCAGGCATTATTTTATATATCTCTTACTGCCAAATATCTAGCTTTCGGGTGTCTTCTCATTGCAGGTCCTTCGTCATAAATCGAAGGGTACCATTCATCATCTATAAGATGAACTTTCCCCCCTTTTGTTTTGAGATTAAGAACTGAAACTATAGGATCTTCTTTTTCGATTTCTATTCCGGATCCTAAAATATCTTCTATTAAAGCTGGTATTCCGCCCGATGGAGGATTTTTTAAAGTGAAATAATTCGAGGACCAGTATTTTTCGAAAGAGACTAAAATGGTTTCATTTAATATTCCTAGATTATAGATCAGATCTGCTATATAAGAGAATTCTTTTTTAGTGGGGAATCTCCATCCGGTTTCTCCCATCGTGTGCATTTTTCTGGTTACCGTGTCGTCCAAGTCCTCATAAAATACCCCTTCCCCTAAATTAATAAGGCAGATTTCAATTTTTCCTATTTCTAAAGTTTCTCTGTTCATATATCTCTAACCCCCCTGAATTTCATTTGTGAATAGTTGTATTTTTGGCTAGGGGTTCCTCTGAAATTCATAATTAAAGTTTTGTGAGATTCAAGCTGGGTTCCTTCTCTATGGGGATCAGAAATTTCAGATGTCCAATACTCCGCTCCTTCATTAAAATTTCCTCCCCGATTTAGATATAAAAGATTATGTATATACTCTAATTCTCTTACGGTAGGAAGTCTAAGTTCTCTATCTCTAAGATAATCTTTGGATTCTTCCCAGGATCTTCCATAGGTGAAGTGTTTTAATTCTGAAAATATTTCTACTTCTACGTTACCAAATCTTATGAATTTTTCCATACCTATAGATTAGCGGTATATTTAAAAATTGTATTGAATATAATTATGGCAACGGGATCCCATTTATCATATTCGTAACCAGTAATGGTTTTTCCAGATTCTAGGGTTATTTTACCCTTTTGGTATAAAGCCTCCTTTGATATATCAAGATATTCTACCGAGTTCCAACGATATCTCATTCCCCTTATATACTCCCCCTGTTTTTTTCCTCTCCCATATGCTTCTGTGTATATAGAATTGGGCCAAAGTAAAAGGCATTGGTTCATAAAAGGAAGTAGGATACTATTATCTGTCCATTGATTTGCTATAGCTTCAAGCCTACCTAAAATTTTTCTTTTATCCCTTATAGCTTGTGCCATAGCCGATGCTTTACCCCTAGCAATCTCGGTCCTTGTACTTCTTGTTGCACCTGAATGCATCCCAAGTTCTTGAGCTCTTTTTATATCTTTGGCATCTGCAAATCTCATACCCTATATATCAAACCGCCTAAGGTAATCTATATAATTCTAATAAAAGTGCATTAGACCAAATCTTTTGATGACTTACGTGACCCTACTGTGCTCTTAGCCTCCAATACCCATATACACATCTTTTTCCTTCTCTTGAGGGATCGTGTGTGTCGTGGATTACTCTGTCGATAACAGTAGAATAGTGTTTTGAAAGTCTAACTACGATAACCCCGGCTGGGATCTCATCTTCATGTAAATGAACTTTACATCCGTCCCCGATTCTCATGGTTATCACCCATTCGAATCCAAGTTCTTTCATGTAGTCCTTAAACCATTTCTTTTTTACGTTAATACCTTTTGCTGCGGTTTTTGGGTTTACTTTTCCGTCTTTTTTCTTTTCTTTGGAATTCATTTCTGCTAGAAATGAATATACTTCTTTATAGGATTTTCCGGTGGCTATACAGATAGATCGGCATACGCAGTCTCCTGTATGCCCCTTGTATCCTGCTTGGGATCTACCCCCATCATTATAAATGAATTTCATTTTTCTTATATTTAATTGGTTTTATCAAATATAAGAATTTTTTCGGAAAGTAAAAATCTTTTATTTATTTAGCATCTACTATTTTCTAAGGTCTATAAATTCGATAATATACTACAGGAGTTTTGCTGTATTTATTGATATCGACACCGACGCTAGATATTTTTCCAGGTACTAAATCCCAAATATTATATAAAAAGTAAAACTTTTAAAGAACAACCTCGTCTTCTAAATCAAATATGGTTTTTCCCCCCGGGGGAATGTCAACGTAGAAGGATCCCTTGTAGTACTTCTGGTATTCAGCAGCCTTCTCCTGGAAGTGTTTAATCACATCCTTAGGAATTTTTTTCCCGAAGCAGTCTTCAAATATATATTTGTAGATCCTGATAGATGTGTTCCCCACCAGTCCTGGGGTATCGTTGTGTTCTATACACCAAACTTTTCCTTCGGTGTCTACGGCAATGTCTAGCCCAACAACATTCAAATTCGGGTAAAAATCAAAGATAGCTCTTGCTATGGGCTTGACCCCTTTCCAGTTTTCAAACTTATTTAGAGGAATAGGAACCCATTTGAACTTAGATTTGGTTTCTCCTCTCTCAGCCTCGTTGACCCTTAAAGACTTAGACTTCTGATTAATCGGGATTCTGTGAAAAACCCCGAAAGCTTTGACCTTAGGACTATTCTTGCCCTTAAAAATCATTATTCTATACTCGTTTTTGATGTGGACGCACTCTTGATAAACGTCAAATTTCCTATTTCCGAGATCTTTCTTGTCGTCTATTTTTTCAACCCCCTTAGACTGATACGAGTCGTCTTTCTTTGCTATAATCGGAAACTTTAGCTGTCCCAGATCCTCCTTAGAAAAAACTGTTTTTGGAAACCACGTAGCATTTATTTTTTGGGCCTTAATGGCTAAATCCTTTTTCCCCGGATCGAATTTTTCCGGATGATTATAGATCAGTTCTTTTTTGGGGATTTCGCCTTTTACGAGGAGATTTTTAGATCTCTGAGGGTTTCTCCAGAAGAGAAGGGGAAGGTCTTTATCTATCTTGCTGAAGTCTGACTCCTCGTAGAAATCTACCCAGTAGTTTTTCATATCTCTTCCTATAATTTCTTCGATATCCTGAAACTGCAAAGACGAGAATATCTGAACTTTGTTCAAAAAGTTCCAAATTGAGTTTTTATTTAGGTGGTCGACAAAACCCTCGAATAGAATTAGGTGCTTCATATGGTTCTTAACTAATTATTTTGATCTATATATCTATTTTTAATTCATATATCCATTACCCACACCGTAGGATCAACGTGATTATAGTAATGCCAGAACATTCTTCTCCTACTCCTACAGTATAATATTTACCATCATATAAATTAGGCACAAGGTAATTTTCCTACAGAACCTCTTAAACCCATACTCTGGGTTTTTATATTTCAGATTTTTTTAGAAGAAAAAGATTCAAATAGTTGGATATGTTTCATATCGTTAAACTAATAAAGAATAGTACTCTTTAAAGTGTTTAATTCTATCTGCTAGTCCTATAGTTCCCCCGTTAACTCTTTTTGTTACTGCAGTCACAGTAGCATCATCTGCACCTCTGTCACATATGGCCCAAAGAGAATTGCTATTGAAAAAGAAAGCTGCAGAAGCCAAAGGGTATTTGGTAGCAACTAGATCGGGATTACCGGTTATGTCGTCTCCTACAGTACCATCAAATTTAGTGTAGTTACTTTTACCGGTTAATTGGATATACCCACGTCCTCTATATTTCCAGCCTTCACCTGAAGCCTCGTCTCCGTTACCCATTCGGCTGGAATAAACTCTATTTGCTATCTTCTCTGGTTTTCTTTCGTATGAAGCTGCTAAAGCATCTGTTGGAAAATACTTACCGAAAGTTCCTCTTAGTCCTTTTGCGCTATAGTTAAGGTTTTCACTTACCGCTTTAAATCCTCCACTTTCGTGTCCGCACTGTGCTAAGAAATGTGCTAGTCTTAATGTATTTGTTATGTTAAATTTAGCTGCGGTTTCTGGAATTTGAGCTATAACTGAATCGGGAACGTGTCCTTTAAGTTTATCTAATTTGAAATTTGAAGTTGGTATCGTAGGTATAGATTCCACATTTGGTGTTGCTGGAGCCTTAGTTTCTGTACCCGAAAATAATTTTCCCCATGTTCCATCACCAACTATTCCGTCTGCGGTCAGACCATTTAAAGTCTGCCATTCTTTAACTTTAACCTCTGTTCCTGGTCCAAAACTTCCATCTGGGGTTATCCCCAATCTAGTTTGGAGTTTTTTAACGTCCTCTCCAGTAGACCCTTTTTTAAGTAGCATGATGTTAATTTTTTATTTTTATATATCAAATTTTTGGCCACAAAAAAAACCCGGAAGGGTTTTTAAGATTTCTTTATTGGCCAAAAGTTTCTATGTATTCTTCGTAGTCCATTCCGCTATCATTATAATCACCTCTATCCCAATCTTTTTTAGACATAGGTTCGTATGTTACTAGTATATCCCCGTTTTGTTCGAATTCGATACCCATTATCAGCCATTCTCCCATAAGATCTTTTACCTGTGGTAATTCTAGAATTTCGGGATTCTCTTTAATCCATCTATACCCCGTCTCGTATCGTTTTCCCATTATGGTATCCTGGTAGCTAATTTCTCCGGAACCCATTAAAAATCCATCGTCATTTTGTCTTGGGAAATCCAGAACCTCCATAAATTCTTCCATTACCTTTAGCGGATCAGGAATATCAATTAGAGTAATAGGATTTGCAGTTTCAAATAGTTCAAAATATTTAATGTGTTTCATTCTCTATATATCATCTAATAAGAGAATAAAAATTTCTATTATTGATAGTATTATTCCCCAAACTTTTCCGAAATTTGATTGACCCAGGTTCCTAGCTGCCAACCCGCAATTCCGTACATAATAAAAGAATGAGCATAAAATATTAATGCGATTGCTCCTGAAAGAGCTACTATATTTACCAATAAACGTTTCATATTTTTATTTTTAGTAGTCAGGACAGGACTCGAACCTGCACCCTATGACTTGTACCTCACCATAGGGACTTACGTTGTTTTTAAAAGAGTGGTATCACCCCACTGTAGCGTCTAACCAATTCCGCCACCTGACTCGGACTCGAACCGTTGAAAACACCACCTTTCGGCGCAACAAAACCCTTACCCCAGAGTTGTTATTGTTAGTATCTGATTCCCTATATATCGATTACGTCTTTTCCTTTGTGATCAAAAATCTCACAATCTACAAGATAGAGACATTGGGAAAGAAGTCTTATTTCGTCTCGTGTAAAAGAATATTCATCTTTATCAAAAGAGACATAGGCAGGACAGCATTCTCCCTTAGATTCTAACATCTCCCGACATTCCCCTATAAGTTCTAAAATTTTTTCGCTCATCTTTTTTCTCCTTTATGTAGTGTTTAAATAAATGTTATTGGGATATAAATGTATATGTAATTTTGCCAATTTGGTTTGGTGTTGCTGTGGTTGAATAATTGAACCGAGATAATTTAGCGTATTTAATTGCTTGGTTTATCATACATTGACTTGCATCCCCTTTTTCTAAAACACTTGCATAAATTACTGACCCGTTTTGGTCCACTTTGATTTGTATGGTGATTTTACCATATGAGTCTTGGCCACAGGTATATCCTGGATTTCTAACATACCAATTGTTATTTAAATGTGCTGTTCGTTCCGTTAAAGACCAACTAACCATAACATTGCCATCATATGCGGTTTTTATATTATTATTGGTGTTTAATACTGGGGGGTTTAAATCATTATTACCATCTTTATTTTCTTTAACAATGTTATCATTTTTACTAACATTATCTTGGTGTAGACTTTTTTCATAATCTTTTATGGATTGATTAATTTCATCAGCCTTATTTTCTTGCCAATCATTGATTGATTTTTCACGTAAATCATTTTGATCTTTAGAGATATTTTTTGAATATTGTTCTACTTGAAGATTTTCTTTAGTTATTAATAATTCGTCAGTGGTAATTGATATGGGGGGCTGATCGTTAAATGGTTGAATTGGAAAGCATGTTTGATAAGTTATTATTTCTAAAAAAATAAATACCAAAATATAAACTGAAAAAGCCGCAAGTATTCCTAATTTATGACGGTCAATAACTATAAACATTTATATTTTAATTTAATAATAATAATTTGGTAAAATAATGTCAACTTATAGATTCATATTATGTGTAAAAATTACTTACTTTCACAAGTGGAGGATCACAATTATATAACCTTTTTATAGTTCTTTCTGTGTGTATATTTCTAATAGATCTACTGTTCTCTCAGCTCCATCATACTTAGATTTTGCATGCAGCATCTCACCATTTACATTTCTGTTTTTGTCAGGATATGATGCTACAAATTCTGCAAACCCTATTTTCTGCTCCTCCTCCATCTCTTTGGCTTGTTCAACTAATTTAGAAATGTCTTTATGATAAGATATTATTTCGCTTCTAGTTGTTGTGTAGCTTATTTGCTCAACCAACCATTCTACTGCTGTTTTCATTGTTCTTTTTATTTAAAGGTTTTAGTGGTACCGCGTTAAAACAGGTCTTTAATTCGTTCTTGCCATGCTTCGAATGCCGGGTAGAGTATGTAGAATCCACCAAGTCCCATCAAGATCGATACGGGGGTAAAGCCCGTTTTAAGATAGTAGACAATAAGCCCAATCCCTATTGACATAATAGCAACTGCCAACACAAAGATTGCAAGCTCATTTAAAATTTCTTTCCAATTTTTCATATAGTTGTTATTTATTTTTATATTGTTCAAACATTTCTTCCATTGAATATTCTTGACCATCTGTTTGGTCTCCTTTACCATCTAAAAAATCAGCAACTTTATCTATACAAAATTTTCCAAATGCTAATACTTCTTCCTCACTATAACCTATTTGACCCTTCTCCGTCTCTTTGGCTTGTTGTATTAGTGAATCTAATGTTTCCCATTCTAATTTACAATATCCCGGATCTCCATATGATTCTAATTCTTTACCCAGCCATTCCACTGCTGTCTTTTTCATCTTATTATACTTTAAAGGTTTCGCTGTAGTAATCTTCTGCCATTCTATTATAAAATCTACTTGGTCTTTCTGATTCACAGGCTCCCTGAGAATTAGAAAGGCCTGATTGTTGGTCACTTCTGCCATCTCTATAAGCATCTTTAATCTGCTCCTTCTCCATTTCTTTGGCATGATTAAATGCTATTTCCCACTCATGATCGTCAAAGGGATGTCCTTTCTGACCTTGACGTATTTTTTCAAGCCACTCTACTGCTGTCTGTTTACTGTTCATTCGATTGTATATTTTCTTTGCGACGGGATCCACCTGAACCCCTTGTTGTCATTGTTTCTCCCCTCGATGTGAAGTAATGAATACTTCCTCCATCAAGGAATCTGTAAACCTTAACCCCATCCTTTTCAAAAAGAAATTGGACATCAAATCCATTACCTTCGATAGTTCTACTTTGGGGATCCTTATAACAGCTTGCCAGTGTTAGCATCGTCATTACAAGCAAAAATAGGTTCTTCATATTTTTTAGATTTTAACAAATATACTCATTTTCCCGTAGAAAAAAAATTAATCTCTCTTAGCCTCTCTGTCTCTTCGAGGCCAAGGGTAAAAAGCGATTTTTGGCCCCTCGCAGGGCCCCTACCACATTTTAAATCATTATTTACATTTTAGTAGTCCCACCGGGAATCGAACCCGACTTTCCAGGATGAAAACCTGACGACCTAACCGATAGTCGATGGGACCAAAAATAAGGGTAGACACGGGCCTAGCTAGCCATCTTTCAGGAAAGGCCCTTACTAATATTCTACCCCTTAACGGGCTGATACCAAGCTTGAATTCCCTTAATGGGTTTAGACATCTTAAGCGAACCCAGGTCAAATGCCATATACTCATATTCTATTATAGTAAACTCATACCCTTCTAGCGTGTACCCGTCCACTTTACGGTTATACTTGTCTTCTTTCTTACTCGTAAGATAGGGACCAAAGTTATGCAGGGTCTTATAGATCCCTTTGCCAGCAAGGACATCCCTAGCTTCTTTGTGGTGTTCACCTATATGCTCTACCCCATTGTGATAATGCTTAGCCTTCATTGATTGATTTTTTAGTTGTTATTTCCCCGTAAACTTTCCGTCAGAGAACAATATGGATTGTCCTTCTGGCATTCCTTCAACCACGAGATTAAGAAACCCTTCATTGGGATTTCCGATGTTGTCCATATCGAGCACCTCATAGTCGGCATCCCGATCTTCTAATAGGCTCAGGAACTCTTTTGCATTAAGTGATTCTGCCAACCTTATAATTTGATCTTGTGTCATTGTTATTTTTTTTATTAGGGTAAATATAAGAACACTTCTCGTAGGAAAAAAATTACCCCGATCCCTTAGAAGAAAAAAGTTAAAAAGTGTGTGCGTTTCCTCATTGCAAGGAAAGTATTAAAACCATACAAGTCACAGAAATTACAACCCCTTAATACGCTGACATACTTCTTCTTCGCTTTTGTGTATTAAGGCATTGACACACCACTCTTTAAATTTGGGTACCCTTTTATTTTATAGACCCCGATCCTCTAAGCCAATCTATTATGCTACCCACATCGGCTTTGAAGTAATTTTGAATGCCTTCATCCTTCATACTTTTTAATAGGGTCATTTGACTTCCTTTTATTTGATTGATATATGATTTAAGTGCACCAATTGCTATCTGATTATTTCCCATGAAACTTAAAGCTTCTGAATCTCTCCCTTGTACTAGATACGAAAGGCTTTTTAGAATTTTACCTTTTGTTGCATCAAAGCTACCAAAAGCTTTATCGATATCCGAAACTTTGGTTTCTGCCAAATTCGTAATTGCACCATTGGAAAAGTCTTCAAAAATTTTAATGTGTCTCGTGTCGTTTATCTTACCCTATATATCGCATAAAGGTTTTATAATACCGGTAAAATCCGATTAGATGATTCTAGGGGTACTTGGAAGTAATGGGTCCTAAACCCACGATGTCTTTATAATCCCCAGGGTCTATAAGCCAAACCTGAAATTTACCGTCTCCCGTGTCTTCCTTTATGAAAGGAATAAGACTTTCATTCTTTAGCCCTCGAAACAGATTTTTAATGCGGGATAAGACCGATGGGGTTTTATCTATGTTCAGGTACCTAAGCATACCAAAGCTTGGAGCCCAAGTCTCCTCGATTGACCAATTAACCTTATTAGCATCCAAATAGTCTATTGTTTCTTCCACCACTGAACTTATGCCTTCGGGTAAATTCCACATAAAATTTTCCCCTTGTTTTCCCCCAGATTTAAAAAAATCGATTTCGGACGAGGTCATTTTTCCCTTTCTTCTATTATAGATGTCTAGTATAGAATCATACTTAGTAGTCCCAAAATTTTCATTTAGTATAAACCCATTGAAAGTAAATATATGTTTTCCCATTTTTCTTTTTGTGTCAATCCTTTTATATATCTGATAAAGATTTTATTATAAGGTCACTTCTCGTAGGAAAAAAATTTTTTGGTGATTTTATTTAAGACCGTGATTAAATCTGGTTATGCCCAGATCGCTCCTCTCCATTTTAATAAAGCCAGTGGGAAGCCTATCTCCCCAGACATTAATAAGCTCTTCCTTTTTATCCAATATGGATTTAATGGCGGATAATTTCTCAGGATCTCTTCCTCTACGAAACTTAGCCTCCTCTTTCTCTAATTGGCCCACCAATTGAATGTAATCGGTCTCCTCCAGGAATTTCTTAAATTCTAAATCGTTTCCATAATCTCTAAGAAGACCTCGGGTAACTCCTTCGATGAAGGTTGGTATTTCAGTTATAATCGGCTCTCTGTCTCTTATGCCCTTATACTTTTCTATGATCTTTAAAAACCCTTTAGGAGCTCCGCCTTCTATGATGGATGGCATATAAGGCTCTATGTCATCAAAATTTATAGGGGTAGTAATCCATTCTTTGTCATTACGATCATGTTTAACCATTAAAGGGTTTTCATAATCAATGCCAAAGTAATTTTCATCTCTCTTGTCTTTAATGATTTTCTCTGAGGTGTCATCGAAGCTTCCTAGATGGTTGCCTTCATAGTATAAAGTGTTCACCCCAGCTGGAACGATTATTACTGACTCGTCCTTCGTAATTCCAAAATCGCCTTCTGGAATTTCATTCTCGTCAGAGACAACATCTGCAATGTATTCGTGAAAAGCACCTAAGACATTTGGATTCTTTCCAATCCCCCAATCCCCCATTATGTCCTCATCAACCAAGTTCTTATTTAGCAGTACAATAAACTTAGAATCCTCAGGAACTTTATTGACTACAAGTTTAGTCCATTCCTCCTTAGCCCACACAACAGGCTCATTCTTTTTGTTCGGAAATTCTATAGCCTTCTTTAATTCTTCTAAGACACATACGGTGTTCATCTCATCCTCTAGGACTTTAAGACCTTCCAAATTGAAAATCCCCCAGTAAGAATCGCTGTTACCATCGACTAGACTAAAAAGGTATTTACCTTCAGTCATGCCCCCAGTTACTAGGCTTACCCTGAAATTAGGAAGCTCATACTCATAGGGATTAAACTCTTCAAACAATTTAATATGATTCATGCTCTATATATCAAAGAGGAAGTAAATAGTGAATGAATCTAACGAATCTCTAAAAACTCCCTTATAATTGCTGGGCGATTTCTATGCCAAAATTCCCCCTCATATATAAGGCCCCTTTGGTTAGCCCCCTTATATGGGACCCCTGCACCTCCTTTTCACACCCCCTGCCAATATGGGTCCCTCCCCTGGGCTATTCTGACTAAAAGATTCCCTATATACACGAGGGCCCTTAGCCTCCCCCAGAGAGGACATTATTTTAGGGGCCCTCCAGTATTCGGGAGGGCCCTATTTTTAAGGTCCTTTAGGAAAGGGCTATTTGCCCAGGTGAGGTTGATTAAAGAAAACCACCTTTACTCCTCCTTCTCTGAACCCTCCGTCGTGTAACAGTAGTCCGTCTAAGCGACTTCGGTCTCCATGGTCTATGTTATACCACTTTGCAACGTAATCGTAGCCTAAGGCAAACCCTATTGGTTCCGGTCCGCACATGCTGCCTACACGGTAGCCGAGTTCTTTTACTAGAGCCTCTGCCTCGTGGATGGCTTTGAATGTTCCACCTGCTGGTATTTCGATAACGCGAGAGGCCTTTCTCCCTTGGAATTCTTGTCCGATTAAATCTTCTCTTTCTTTCATGGTATATGGTTTAGCTGGTTACGATACAAATATACTGAATAGCCCCGTAGGAAAAAACCCTACGGGGAAGAAATTTGGGACCTCTAGAATTCTCTACAGGCGGTGCCGTGGTAGTTTCCAAGGCAAAGCTGAACGATTGCGTAGGTGATTGAAATTAGAACAGTTGCACCCAATGTCGCGATTAGCGCTTGTGCTCCGCGGTAAACTAAAATTTCGATTGTTTTCATGGTATATGTTTTAATTGGTTAAGATAAAAGTAATGAATCCCCTCGTAGGAAAAAACCCTAGGGAGAGATTATTCTCCCCCTATTTTTTCAAATAGATCCGATGGTGTGAGATTTGCCTGGCTAAGTACTATGCCTAGGCATTCAGGTCCGAACCCAGTGTTGATGGATTCTGGGTGAGTTAGCTGACGTGAGCATCTACAGCATTTACCCTCATGAAGTAGGGAAACTCTTTTCTTTAGCACCTCTGGGTTGTCTAATGCACCCATAATGAATTGCATTACCTTGTGAAGCTGTCCTCCGGCTTCAACGTCTCTTCCCAATTTAAGGGTCATAGAGTCTTTGAAGATTGTTCCTCCGAAACGGAATCCGTATTCGCTGTCCCCTACTAGTGAAACAAACACAGAGAAGATAGGGAGAAGGGTCTTACGGTCCTTACGGTCCTTAAGTTGCTTAACACGAACAGTGATGTGGGTTCCTTTCTCGTTGTTACGGAAAGTAAGAGTAGAACGACCAGCGAAGAAGAATT
>Ga0181358_1000542_pt1 | contig 16804 bp, 7 predicted proteins | sample Fa13VDMM110SD_FD_130096 | JGI IMG/M metagenome (GOLD analysis project Ga0181358, IMG submission 130096) | Freshwater viral communities from Lake Michigan, USA - Fa13.VD.MM110.S.D | ecosystem: Environmental > Aquatic > Freshwater > Lake | place: USA: Michigan | collected 2013-09-24 | reverse complement strand
ATTAGTACCGCAAATTATACTAGTACGACTGGTATTTTAACAGTAACGACATCTACTAATCACAATTTTACTGTTGGGATTAGTGTTACGATGTCTAATTTGGTATTTTCTTGTAATTCTGGTGGTGGTATATCTACGGCATATTTTCCACCAGCACCGGGGGATAATAATGGAGACTCAAATTATATTTTCGATGTAATATCATTACCGGCATCTAATCAATTTGTCGTAAATGTAGGAACATCTACAATTACTCATAGTTATGTGAATGGTGGTGTAGTTTCAATTAGCACGATTGCAAATTTCCCTTCTGGAGATTATGGATATATCTTTGAGGTTGCTGCTATTGGTGCCGCAAATAGTTTCTCCGCTTATGTTGGAGTTTCTACACTTTCGCATACCTATAATTCTGGTGGAACTGTTAAAATAAATACCACAAGACCTTATGACGGTCAGGTAGTGTATTTTGATGAACTTTATTATACTGTTGGTGGTGTGACTGTTGGTTCTGGTGGAACTGGTTATACTGAAAATGTGGACATTACTTTTAGTGATCCAAGTGAACCTTGGGGAGTTTCTGCAACTGCCGTAGGTGAAGTTACAAATGGTTCTGTGACTTCTATAGAAATGGTTTCTAATGGAAGAGGATACACAGGAATACCAACAGTAACTTTTGCATCACCAAACTCTGGAATTAATACTGCAACAGGAACTGCAAATCTAATTCCAACTTACTATTCTATATTAAGATCAACACCAATATCTGGTGGTATTTGTACGATTACGGTGAATGATAATGTTCCTTATGTAGTCGGTCTTGGTTCAACTGTTCCTTTCTTTAAGCAAAGTCGGGTATTAGCATCAGGACATTCTTTGGAATACATTGGTTCTGGAACTAATATTGATAGTGCTCTTCCTAATCAAGGTGGGGTTACGATTCAAGATAATGAGATTGATATGAGAAATGGTGGTCTGGTTGTATTCACATCAACAGACCAATCAGGTAATTTTCGTATTGGTGATGGTGTTGTGATTAATCAACAAACCGGAACTATTTCTGGTACTTTTTATTCTAAGAGTTTATTCTCTGCGATGACACCATTCATACTCGCATTAGGAGGAGATTAAAAAAATGGCATTAGCACTTAATATATTTAAAACAATTACGGCAGTTGTATCAACAAGCCCAACCGCAGTATATACTGCACCTGTTGGTTATACTGGTGTTGTTCTTTTGGCTCAAGTCGCAAATATTGGGGCATCTTCGCATGATGTTTCATTATCACATCGAAGAAGTGTAGTTGGAGTAGCAGTTACCACAGAAATGTTAAAACAATATCCAATCTCGGCAAATGATACTGCAAATATTCTTCCCGGAAAGTTAGTCTTGGAAAGTGGAGATAATTTAGTATTATCTGGTAGTAATGCATCAAATTTAAAGTTCATTGGTAGTATTCTAGAAACACTTAACTAAAATGGCAAAGTATATCAGTAATCGTCAACAAAATCTTAAGATCGGTATTGTTTCTTATACCGAAGATAAAACAGTACTTGAGGTTACTGGTAAGGTTGGTATTGGAACCACGAATGCAACATCAAAACTTTGGGTTGATGGTGATGGATATTTTGTTGGAGTATTATCTTCCACCAAATTTGTTGGTGGATCTATTAGTGGTACTAGTGTAGTAGGAACATCATTAAGTATCTCTGGTATCAGCACTTTAGGAATTACATCAACAACTAATCTAACTTCACAACAGTTAAATGTTTCTGGTATCAGCACTTTAGGTGTTACATCAGCAACCAACTTAACATCACAACAGTTAAATGTTTCTGGTATTTCTACATTCACTAATGGTTCAGTTCTTATAGGTGGAGGAACAGAAACAGGAACAAGATCACAAAGACTTCAAATTGTTGGTGGCGCATATGTTTCTGGTTCTGTTGGATTAGGAACCACAAATCCAACATCAAAACTACATGTTGTTGGTAGTGGAAATTTTATTGGTAGTGTTACTGCTTCTGATGGATTCTATGTTAATGGATCATTAATTGGTGGTTCTATCTCTGGTACTGCTTTAGTAGGTACTGCACTAAGTATTTCTGGTATCAGTACTTTAGGAGTTACTAGTACTACTAATCTAACATCACAACAATTAAATGTTTCTGGTATCAGTACATTAGGTGTTACTAGTACAACCAACTTAACATCACAAACTTTAAATGTATCAGGTATCAGTACTTTAGGTGTTACCAGTACTACTGATCTAACTTCACAACAGTTAAATGTATCAGGTATAACAACTCTTGGTGTTACATCAACAACTAATCTAACTTCACAACAGTTAAATGTATCAGGTATCAGTACTTTAGGTGTTACTAGTACAACCAACTTAACATCACAACAACTTAATGTTTCTGGTATCAGCACTTTAGGTGTTACTAGTACAACCAACTTAACATCACAACAGTTAAATATAAGTGGTATCAGTACTTTAGGTGTTACTAGTACTACTAATCTAACTTCTCAACAGTTAAATGTATCAGGTATTTCTACATTCTCTAATGTTGTAAGTTTTAGTAATAATAACATAATAATTGGTGATACTAATACTGGATGTTCTATTACTTCTGGTACTCATAACTTCTTTGCTGGTTCTCAAGCAGGAAGATCTAATACCTCTGGACAATATAATAACTTCTTTGGTCAATGTACAGGAAGAAATAATACCTCTGGAACTGGTAATAATTTCTTGGGGAATTATGCAGGAAAAAATAATACCTCTGGAACTGATAATAATTTCTTTGGTACAGGTGCTGGAACTCAGAATGCCACTGGAGACTCTAATAACTTTATTGGTAAATCTGCAGGATATTGGAATACTACTGGATCTTGTAATAATTTCTTAGGACGATTTGCAGGAAGATATAACACCACTGGATCTTTTAATAACTTCTTAGGATTTGAGGGGGGATATTGTAATACTACTGGATGTAACAATAACTTCTTTGGACGTTGTGCAGGACACCGCAACACCACTGGATGTAACAATAACTTCTTAGGTAATAGGGTAGGATTTGCAAACACCACTGGAAGGTATAATAATTTCTTTGGTGCTTATGCAGGATGTACTCAAACCTCTGGTGATAGAAATATTGCATTTGGTTTTAATGTTCAATTACCAAATACCACTGGTTCTGATCAATTAAATATTGGTTCTGACACAAATTCTTGGATTTCTGGTAATAGTTCCTTTAATGTTGGTATTGGAACCACAAATCCAACAATGAAACTTTGGGTTAATGGTAGTGGAAATTTTATTGGTAGTGTTACTTCTTCTGATGGGTTTTATGTTAATGGTTCATTGATTGGTGGTTCTATCTCTGGTACTGATATTGTAGGTACTTCTTTAAGTATCTCTGGTATCAGTACTTTAGGTGTTACCAGTACAACCAATCTAACTTCACAACAGTTAAATGTATCAGGTATAACAACTCTTGGTGTTACAAGTACTACAAATTTAACATCACAAACTTTAAATATAAGTGGTATTTCTACATTAGGTGTTACATCAACAACTGATTTAACTTCTCAACAGTTAAATGTATCAGGTATAACAACTCTTGGTGTTACAAGTACTACTAATCTAACTTCACAACAGTTAAATGTATCAGGTATCAGTACTTTAGGAGTTACTAGTACTACAAACTTAACATCACAACAACTTAATGTATCAGGTATTTCTACATTAGGTGTTACTAGTACTACAAATTTAACATCACAAACTTTAAATATAAGTGGTATTTCTACATTAGGTGTTACATCAACAACTGATTTAACTTCTCAACAGTTAAATGTATCGGGTATCAGTACTTTAGGAGTTACAAGTACTACTAATCTAACTTCACAACAGTTAAATGTATCAGGTATCAGTACTTTAGGAGTTACCAGTACCACTAATCTAACTTCACAACAACTTAATGTATCAGGTATTTCTACATTCTCTAATGTTGTAAGTTTTAGTAATAATAATATAAGAATTGGTGATGTATCTACTGGATCCTCAATCACTACGGGTACTCATAACTTCTTTGCTGGTGCTGGAGCAGGAGCAGCAACCACTTCTGGAAATGATAATGTCTTTTTTGGTCGTTGTGCAGGATGTACAAACACCACTGGAACTAATAATAACTTCTTTGGTTGTGCTGCAGGAGTATCTAACACCACTGGAAAATATAATAACTTCTTTGGTAATGCTGCAGGAAGATGCAACACTACTGGATCTACTAATAACTTCTTAGGTCAATTTTCAGGATATAGTAACACCTCTGGATCTTGTAATAACTTCTTTGGCAATAATGCAGGATCTTGTAACACCAGCGGATGTCATAATAACTTCTTTGGACAGAGTGCAGGAATGACCAACACCATTGGATGTAATAATAACTTCTTAGGTCGTTGTGCAGGAAAATACAACACCACTGGATATGAAAATAATTTCTTTGGCTCTTATGCAGGATCTAGTATATTTGGAGCAATTGGTAATGTTACTTCAACTAGTACAGCACCTTCTTCAGGGTCTGGAACTTATTCAAATATATCTGCTACTGGTGGTTCTGGTTCTGGAGCAACATTTAATGTTTCTCTTATCAGTTCCGGTGGAGGAGGAGGTGGTCCTGGTCCTGGTGGCCCACCAGGAAATGTTTATAGTGTTTCTATTTCAAATGTGGGGCAATCCTATACAGTAGGTAATACGCTTACCATTGATGGTTCTCTTGTTGGAGGAGTTTCTGTCACTAATGATATTACAATTACTGTAATAGCTATTGGTGGTGTCGGTGGTTGCAATAACTTCTTTGGTGCTTGTGCAGGAAGAAGTAATACTACTGGATCTTGTAATAACTTCTTTAGCCCAGACGCGGGAAGATGCAACACCAGTGGATCTAGTAATAACTTCTTTGGTGCTTATGCTGGAAGATGCAACACTACTGGATGTAATAATAACTTCTTAGGTCTTCGTGCGGGAAGGAATAATACTACTGGATGTGGTAATAACTTCTTAGGTGTTTGTGCAGGATTTGCAAACACTTCTGGATCTAATAATAATTTCTTTGGTAATTTTGCGGGATGTAATCAAACTTCTGGTGATAGAAACTTTGCACTTGGTTATAATGTTCAATTACCACTTACCACTGGTTCTGATCAATTAGTAATTGGTTCTGGTTCTACTGCTTGGATTAGTGGTAATAGTTCCTTTAATGTTGGTATAGGAACCACAAATCCAACATCAAAACTTACAGTTCAAGGTAATGTTCTGATTAGTGGTGTTACAACAGTTGGATTTATTACTGCAACAAACTTAAATGTTTCTGGTATCAGTACTTTAGGTGTTACATCAACAACCAACCTAACATCACAAACTTTAAATGTATCAGGTATCAGTACTTTAGGTGTTACATCAGCAACCAACCTAACATCACAACAACTTAATGTTTCTGGTATTTCTACTTTAGGTGTTACTAGTACAACTAACTTAACGTCACAACAACTTAATGTTTCTGGTATTTCTACTTTAGGTGTTACTAGTACAACTAACTTAACGTCACAACAACTTAATGTATCAGGTATTACTACATTAGGTGTTACATCAACAACCAACTTAACATCACAACAACTTAATGTTTCTGGTATCAGCACTTTAGGTGTTACATCAACAACCAACTTAACATCACAACAATTAAATGTTTCTGGTATTTCTACATTCTCTAATGTTGTAAGTTTTAGTAATAATAACATAAGAATTGGCGATACTAATACTGGATGTTCTATTACTTCTGGTACTAATAACTTCTTTGCTGGTGCTGGTGCAGGAAGATACAACACTACTGGATATGGGAATAACTTCATTGGTTATTATGCAGGAAAACGTAATAATGGTGGATACAATAACAACTTTCTTGGACGTTATGCAGGACAATATAATACCACCGGATATGACAATCATTTCTTAGGTAATAGTGCAGGAAAATATAACACTATTGGATATGAAAATAATTTCATTGGTTTTAGTGCAGGAAGATTTAACACTTGTGGAAATCGTAATAACTTCTTAGGTAGGTCGGCAGGATATGCAAACACTTCTGGATCTAATAATAACTTCTTTGGATATCAAGCAGGAGGATCAAACACCATTGGAGAAAATAACAACTTCTTTGGTCAGGATGCAGGATGCTCTAATACCTCTGGATCTTATAATAACTTCTTTGGACGTTGTGCAGGATTTGCAAATACCACTGGATGTTTTAATAACTTCTTTGGTGTTGGTGCAGGAAACTGCAATACCACTGGAAATTTAAATAACTTCTTTGGACGTTGTGCAGGAAGATGCAATACCACTGGATGTTATAATAACTTCTTTGGTTCTAATGCGGGATGCACTCAAACTGCTGGTGATAGAAACATTGCTATTGGTCATAATGTTCAATTACCTATTCTAACTGGATCTGATCAATTAAACATTGGTTCTGGTTCTAATTCTTGGATTAGGGGTAATAGTAATTTCAATGTTGGATTAGGGACCACAAATCCAGCAGAAAAACTTGATGTGGTTGGAACTGTAAAAGCAACAGCATTTGTTGGTGACGGATCTCAACTTACTGGAATTAGTGGTGGAGTTTCTATATCTACAAACACTACAAACCAATCACAATTCCTAACGTATGTAACTGGAACTGGAACTACAACTGGATTTGGTGTAACTACTACCGGTCTTGTATTTAATCCTTCGAGTGGAAACTTGGGTATTGGAACTGATACTTTAACAACAACTCTTAATATTGGTGGAACCTTAAGTTTCACCAATAATAATATAAGAATTGGTGATACTAATACTGGATGTTCTATTACTTCTGGTACTGATAACGTTTTTGCTGGTTCTTGTGCAGGAAGATCTAATACCTCTGGATCTTGTAATAACTTCTTTGGACGTTGTGCAGGATTAGCAAACACCTCTGGATCTTATAATAACTTCTTTGGTAATTGTGCAGGAAAATGCAATACCACTGGATCTTGTAATAATTTCTTTGGTACTTATGCAGGAAGAGATAACACCACTGGAACTTTGAATAACTTCTTTGGTTCAAGCGCTGGTGCTTATAACACAACTGGATGTTATAATAACTTCTTTGGTCGTCAAGCAGGAAGACGTAATACCACCGGAGGAAGTAATAATTTTCTTGGCAATTTTTCTGGAAGATATAATACCACTGGATGTGATAATAACTTCTTAGGATTTAAGGGGGGATATAGTAACGACACTGGATGCAATAATAACTTCTTTGGTAAACTTGCAGGATTCTGTAACACCACTGGATCTTATAATAACTTCTTTGGTATATGTGTAGGATATGGAAACACATCTGGAAAATATAATAACTTCTTTGGTTCTAATACCGGAAAATCCAACACCACTGGATCTGATAATAACTTCTTTGGTCGTTATGCAGGAAAATACAACACCACTGGATCTTGTAATAACTTCTTAGGTTTTTGTGCAGGATGTCTTCAAACTGCTGGTAATAGAAACATTGCATTTGGTTATAATGTTCAATTACCAATTACTACTGGTTCTGATCAATTAAACATTGGTTCTGGCTCTAATTCTTGGATTACTGGTAATAGTTCCTTTAATGTTGGTATAGGAACCACGAATGCAACATCAAAACTTTGGGTTGATGGTGATGGATACTTCACTGGAATCTTAACTGCCAATAGAATCTTTAGTAGTCAGTATGGAGAATTTGTTGGTGGTTCTATCTCTGGTACTGCTTTAGTAGGTACTTCTTTAAGTATCTCTGGTATTTCTACTTTAGGTGTTACATCAACAACCAACTTAACATCACAACAACTTAATGTATCAGGTATTTCTACATTCTCTAATGTTGTAAGGTTTACTAATAATAACATAAGAATTGGTGATACTAATACTGGATGTTCTATTACTTCTGGTAATGATAACTTTTTTGCTGGTTCTTATGCAGGAAGAAATAATACTTCTGGATCTTTTAATAACTTCTTTGGTTCTTGTGCAGGAGCAGCAAACACCACTGGATCTTCTAATAACTTCTTAGGTTGGTCTGCAGGAAACTGCAACACCTGTGGATGTAGTAATAACTTCTTAGGTAGAGATGCCGGATATAATAACACAACTGGATGTTATAATAACTTCTTTGGTTTGTGTGTAGGAAAAACCAACACCTGTGGATCTGGTAATAACTTCTTAGGTGCTTTTGCAGGATTCTGTAACACATCTGGAAATAATAATAACTTCTTTGGTATTAGTGCGGGATACTGCAACACCACTGGACTTTATAATAATTTCTTTGGTTTGTGTGCAGGACTTAAAAACACATCTGGAAATTCTAATAACTTCTTTGGTAATTTTGCAGGATTTGCAATCACCAATGGATGTTATAATAACTTCTTAGGTGCTTGTGCAGGAACTTATAGTATTTCTGGATCTGATAATAATTTTATTGGTAGATGTGCTGGTGGAGGATCATATTTTGGAACTCCTAATACTGGATCTTATAATAACTTCTTAGGTAAGGATGCAGGAAGATGCAACACCACTGGATGTTATAATAACTTCTTTGGATCAAGTGCAGGATTTGCAAATACCACTGGATGCAATAATAACTTCTTAGGATATCAAGCAGGAGGATCAAACACCACTGGATCTAATAATAACTTCTTTGGTCAGGATGCAGGATTTTGCAACACCAGTGGATGTGGTAATAACTTCTTTGGTATTAATGCAGGATTTGCAAACACCACTGGATCTTGTAATAACTTCTTTGGTCAGGATGCAGGAAGATCTAACACCACTGGATGCTATAATAACTTCTTTGGTCGTTGTGCAGGATATGCAAACACCACTGGATATTATAATAACTTCATTGGTGATCAAGCAGGAAGATACAACACTACTGGATGTGATAATAACTTCTTTGGACGTTATGCTGGACAATACAACACCACTGGATGTAAGAATAACTTCTTTGGTACTTATGCAGGAAGAAATAACACCACTGGATGTAACAATAACTTCTTAGGTAATTGTGCAGGATGCACTCAAACTGCTGGTAATAGAAACATTGCATTTGGTTATAATGTTCAATTACCAATTACTACTGGTTCCGATCAATTAAACATTGGTTCTAACACAAATTCTTGGATTACTGGTAATAGTTCCTTTAATGTTGGTATTGGAACCACAAATCCAACACAAAAACTTGATGTGGTTGGAACTGTAAAAGCAACAGCATTTGTTGGTGACGGATCTCAACTTACTGGAATTAGTGGTGGTGGTGGTGGAGTTTCTATATCTACAAACACCACTAATCAATCACAATTCCTAACGTATGTAACTGGAACTGGAACTACAACTGGATTTGGTGTATCTACTACTAGTCTTGTATTTAATCCCTCTACTGGAAGACTTGGAATTGGGACCGATAATCCAACAACAACTGTTACGATTGGTGGAACTTTAAGTTTTACAAATAATAACATAAGAATTGGTGATGCTAATACTGGTGTTTCTGTTACTACTGGTACTAATAATTTCTTTGCTGGTTCTGAAGCAGGAAGATTTAACACTGCTGGATGTAATAATAATTACTTTGGTATATGTGCAGGAAAAAATAATGCCACTGGATCTGACAATAATTACTTTGGTAGGAGTGCAGGAGAAGGAGCATCTGGAATAATAGCAGGTTTTACTGCCGGAAGCACACCTGCTATTTCTGGACAAGCTTTTCAGCAATACCTAGTATCTGCTACTGGTGGTTCTGGTTCTGGAGCAGTTTTTATTGTTGCGAGATTTGATCCTAGTGGTGCTGTTACTTCAGTAACCCTCAATGGTGCAGGTACAGGGTATGCCGTAGGTAATACACTTACTATTGCTGGTGCAACTATTGGGGGAACTACTCCTACTAATAATATTACAATTACTGTCACTTCTGTTGGTGGTGGTGTATCTGGTAATAACTTCTTTGGTCGTTATGCAGGATTTGCAAATGCAGGCGGAAGATGTAATAACTTCTTTGGAGATGCTGCAGGATGTGCAAACACCTTAGGAAATTATAATAACTTTTTTGGTGTTGAAGCAGGAATAGCAAATACTACGGGATCTTCTAATGTCTTTATTGGTAGATTTGCAGGAAGATTTAACACTGCTGGATCTACTAATAATTTCATTGGTCTACTTGCAGGTGGTGGTAGTAGTGGTGGAAATTGTAATACTGGATGCGGCAATAACTTCTTTGGTCAATATGCAGGAAGATGCAATACTACTGGATCTGATAATAACTTTTTAGGTTCTTATGCAGGAAGATACAGCACGACTGGATGTAGAAACGTTGCTATTGGTTGGAATGCTGGGAAGTGTATCGGTAGTACATCTTCTAATGTCTTTATTGGTACTCAAGCAGGAACTTATACCAGTTCCGGTTGTAATAACTTCATTGGTTTTCAAGCAGGATCTAATGCTTGTGGAAATTTTAATAGTTTCTTTGGTGTTAGTTCGGGGACAGGTAGTGCTCTCCCTTCTGCTGGATCTTGTAATAGTTTCTTTGGTAGTAATTCGGGAAGAAATTTCAATGGTGGATCTGGTAATAACTTCTTTGGTGCTTACGCAGGATGTAGTGTCAGCAGTGGTAGTAGAAACGTTGCTATTGGTTTTAATGTCCAATTACCGTCCAACACTGGTAATGATCAATTAAACATTGGTTCTGAGACTAATTCTTGGATTAGTGGTAATAGTTCCTTTAATGTTGGTATTGGAACAACAAATCCAACAACAAAACTTTGGGTTAATGGAACAGTAACAGCATCATTATTTCAATCCACATCAGACATAAATCTTAAAGAAAACATAAAAACAGTAGAGAACTCTTCAAACATAATATCACAATTACGTGGAGTTTCCTTTGATTGGAAAAATACTCAAGAACCATCTATAGGTGTTATTGCTCAAGAGGTAGAATTGGTGTTACCTCAACTTGTAAGTACTGGTGATACCAAGACTGTTAATTATAATGGTTTGATTGGTGTATTGATAGAAGCAATCAAAGAACAACAAGTTCGTATTGAAGAATTGGAGAGAAAATTAAATGCCTAATCAATTCAATAGTCCTGAAGGAGATTTAGAGAATTATTTTGTAAGTGAATATTGGTTAATTGACCAGTATGTTGGTGATACTTTATGGGGTTGGGGTCTTAATAGTACTAATGGCAGAGTGGGAAATAATTCACCTACAGGAAGTGGTAGTTTTAGTACTCCAGTCACAACATCTGCTGGTGGATCTAATTGGAAACAAATTTCTACTGCCTTTTCGGGTTCATCAGCAATCAAAACTGATGGAACCTTATGGGTTTGGGGAAGTAATGGCAATACACAACTTGGTGGTTTTGTTGGAGGACTTACATCTTCTGTTTGTACTCCAATAACGACATTTGGGGGAGGAACTAATTGGAAACAATGTTCTAGTGGTGGTTATTCTACAGCAGCAATTAAAACTGATGGAACCTTATGGGTTTGGGGTGCAGGATCTTCTGGAGAACTAGGAAATAATGTTTCTACTGCTGGTGCTAGTAATAGATGTACTCCAGTCACAACATTTGTAGGTGGAACTAACTGGAAACAAGTTTCTTGTGGAACTCAATTTATGGCAGCAATCAAAACTGATGGAACTCTATGGACTTGGGGTAATAATGCTCATGGAACTCTAGGAATTAACTTACTTGGTGTAGCAACTAGTAGATGTACTCCAGTCACAACCTTTATTGGTGGAACTAATTGGAAACAAGTTTCTTGTGGTGTTATCAATCTATCCCTTCAGACTTTGGGTGTTGGCATTCTTACAGCAACTTCTGCAGCAGCAATTAAAACTGATGGAACTTTATGGACTTGGGGATCAAATTCACTTGGGCAATTGGGGATTAATCTTGCAACTGCAGGAACTAATGCTAGATGTACTCCAGTCACAACATTTATAGGAGGAACTAATTGGAAATCTGTTTCTAGTGGTGGAGGTGCTATGGCAGCAATCAAGACCGATGGAACTCTTTGGATTTGGGGTAATAATAGTGGAAATCTAGGAGACAATACAATACTCACTAGATTAACTCCAGTCACAACATTTATAGGAGGAACTAATTGGAAATCTGTTGCTTCTGGCATTTCACGTACTTCAGCAATCAAAACTGATGGAACTTTGTGGGTTTGGGGACTTAATGCTAATGCACAACTTGGGACTCTGAGTAATCAATCTATTGTTTGTACCCCAGTCACAACATTTATAGGAGGAAGTAATTGGAAACAAGTTTCTGGTAGTCTTTTTACTTCACACGCAATTACATCAGGAACTGATCCTACTTCGTTTGTCTCATAAATATAAATATCAGTAATTATAGAATAGTATATGTACGCACTTGTCAATGGTGAAGAATTGCTTTTGGGTCCAATTTCATTTAACACCAGAATGATTAATTCTGAATTGGAAGATCTTGAATTGGATTATCGTGTGAAAACATCTGATGATGTTAATGTTCCAATCAGCATCAGTGAAGAAGTCAAAATTATTTTTGCAAGAAATGATATTCCAGAGCACGATCCAAGATTTGAAGTAGTTTTTCAAACAAGTCACGAAATTCAAGAAAAAGAAGTTGTTTTCTTTTATACAAAGAGAGATAAATTATTAGATCAAATTAAAGATGAATATAAGAAATTAGTAGCACCAGAAAGAAGAAATAAAGAAAATACTAATATCAATTTAACTGTAAATGATGTTGAAATTATAGTATCAACTAGTCGTGATAATCGTTTAGCACTTGCATCAAAAGCACTTGGAAATAGTGGTCCTTATAATTTTAAATTTGGTGATACTTGGGTTGAAATAACCAAAGAAAATTTGGAATATATTCTTGCTCAAATTGATACGAAAGTTCAAGAAGCATTTGATTGGGAACTTTCAAAACTAAATGAAATTGAATTTTGTGAAACAAAAGAAGCAGTTTATGATGTTGTAATTGCATCACCACTTGACGTGTTGCGTAGTGTATAATCATATTTTCCATAATTTTTTAAGAGAATAAATTATGCCAAGTCCAGAAATTACAACCAACTATAAGACATCAGACGGTGTTGATTTGGGAAAGACATTAGTTAGCAAAGATTATTTGATTTCAGTTTATCCTCAGATTGCTAATCAAATTATTACTCCAGAATTATGGACTTGGGGTTCTACGTCCAATGGAGCTTTGGGTAATTTTATTGGAAGTACTACTGGTGCTAGATGTACCCCAGTCACAACACTTGCAGGAGGATCCAACTGGAAGCAAGTTTCTTCTGGATATAGAATAATGGCAGCAATCAAAAATGATGGAACTTTATGGACTTGGGGAAGAAATTCTAATGGAGAATTAGGAGACAGTACAAAAACTACTAGATCAACTCCAGTCACAACATTTATTGGAGGAACTAATTGGAAACAAGTTTCTTGCGGTGTTGACCATATAGGAGCAATTAAAACTGATGGAACCCTATGGATGTGGGGTGGTAATATTTTTGGCCAAATAGGAGACAATACATCAACCACTAGATGCACTCCGGTCACAACATTTGCAGGAGGAACTAATTGGCAACAAGTGAGTTCTGGTTCGAAGAATTGTGCAGCAATCAAGACTGATGGAACTTTATGGACTTGGGGCCTGAATGCTTATGGGCAATTAGGAAACCGTACATCAACCAATATATTAACTCCAGTTACTACATTTGCAGGAGGAACTAATTGGAAACAAGTTTCAAATTGCATTGGTACTAATAGTTCTAATAATACTCATATGGCAGCAATTAAAACTGATGGAACTTTATGGACTTGGGGCAACAATACGGAAGGGCAGCTTGGAATTAATGTTCGAGGACTTTTTAGTATTAGATGTACTCCAGTCACAACCTTTATTGGTGGAACTAATTGGAAACAAGTTTCTTGTGGTGGAAATTTTGTTGTCATGTTTTCTGCAGCAATAAAGACCGATGGAACTTTATGGACGTGGGGATCGCAAGCTGACGGACAATTGGGTACTAATAATAGTAATACTAGATGCACTCCAGTTACAACATTTGCAGGAGGAACTAATTGGAAACAAGTTTCTTGTGGTGGTTATCATTGTGCAGCAATCAAAACCGATGGAACTTTATGGAGTTGGGGAAAGAATACTGCGGGAGAACTTGGGATTAATGTTCAAACACTTGGTAGTAACAGGTTAACTCCAGTTACAACATTTGCAGGAAGAACTAATTGGAAACAAGTTTCTTGTGGATATCAAATAACTGCAGTCATTAAAACTTCAGACGATTTGCAAGGAATTTAATATCTGTTATAATTAATCTATATAATAACCAAAAAATATGAACCCTCTTGAGTTAGTTGCAAAGACCTTATATTCTTTTAATGAACATCAATTAACCTTTGAACTTTTAGATGCCTTTGGAAAACAGGCACAGGTATTTCAACAGTATGATGAAATTGCAAAGTGTTTCTTTGAACTTCGTAATTTCTCCAAAGCAATTGAGTATGGAGAAAAGTCACTTAAATTAGCAAAAATAAAAGAAGAAAAATATATAACTTCTAAAAACCTGATTAATGCATATAATCAGTCAAATATTCCAGAAAAATCCATAACACAGATTGAAAAGTGTAAGAAAGTCAATCCATTAGATGCTGAACTTCTTTTAGAAGAAAGTTTTGCGTATTCTGCACTTAATCAAAAGGAAAAATCGGAGAAACTTTTATTCAATCTACTTCAAACAAAACTACCAGAAGAAATTGAAAGAAAGGCATATCATAATCTATCTGGACATTATTTCCGAAAAGATGATATTCATACAGGACTTCAACACTTTCTCAAGGCAGGAGAAGTAGAAGCATATAAAAATCAAAAATATCCTGACTATGAAAAGTGGGATGGAACTATTACACCCGGAAGAACTATTATTATTGATAATCAGTGTGGTGCTGGTGATGAAGTAGTTCATGTTCGGTTTATGAAGCATCTCAAAGAACTTGGAATGAAACCTATTTGGAGTTCAACCAGAAAAGAACTTGTAGAACTTTTTAATTATAATGGTTATGATGCTGTATGCATTTATGATAAACCAGAATTTCCAAAGGATGCCTGTTGGGTTTATGGTCTTTCACTTCCTTATTATCTCAATCTAAAACTAGAAGATTTGGGAACTGAACCTTATCTTCAAACACTTCCAGAGTTTGATAAAAAATGGGAATGGATGAAGGAAGATACTAATTATAAGATTGGAATATTCTGGGCATCTAGTTCTGGATTTGAACAAAATTCTTTTAGAAGTGTAGAACTTAAGGATTATATGAGTGTTCTTGGAAACAAAGGACATTCATTATATTCATTACAAACTTATACTGATAATAAGGATGCAGATGAATATCCGGAAATCAAACAATCACTATCAGTTAAAGGTAGAGAATATGCCGACACATTCTCTATCATTAAGAACCTTGATACGGTAGTAACATCTTGTAGTTTTGTTGCTCATGTAGCAGCATCACTGGGCAAAGAAGTTTGTGTCTTTGTGCCGATTATGGAGTATTATGTATGGACATCATCTACTGGAAAATCTATGTGGTATGGAGATAATGTTCATTTATTCCGTCAAAAGAAACCAAGAACTTGGGATGCTCCTATTAAAGAATTTGGAGAGTTTTTAAATAAATGAAATTTCATACATTTTATATAAATAATCTTCCAGAACAATTAATAGAAGATCATAAGAAAGTCTGTGAGCACATTGGTATTGATGTTGTTTATCATATTCAAGATGCGATAGATGACTATGATACTCTTTATACTGCTCACGGAAAGTTTATGACTTCTGTGATGCAATCTGAAACTGATGATGTTGTTTGTTTTTTAGATATTGATTGTCTTCCCCACAATAAAAAAAATTTAGAGTGGGCATACGAATGGGCAAAATCAAATAATTCTTTTGTTGGGAATGCTCAAAATATTTTTCACCAAAAAATGATAAATCATTTATATGCTGCTGCTTCTTGTCTATTTGTAAGTAAAACTGGATGGAATATTCTTGGAAAACCTTGTTTTTCTTATTTTTGTCAAGGTGATACTCAAATAGATACTGCACAAATTCTTTCGTTGAGAGCAGATCAAATTGGTTTGCCTTATCGTCTTATGTATCCAATTGGTTATGATGAAAAAGACCCTGGATCAATTATTAATTGTTGGGAACTTGGTACATATGGACATTATGGGCACGGAACTTTATATCCAGCAACTTGGCATTATTTTAGAATCAGTCAGTTCAAAGAGCAAATACCAGACCTTTGGACAACTCGTGTAAATAATGTATTAGAAGATCAAAAAATCATTTCAAATTATTCTTGCCTTCCTTATGAATTATAAGTTTTTGTTTTTAGTTGGGTCTGCACTTAATCACTTCAATGCAGAAAAAATTAGTGAATTTACAACAGAAGAAAGATTTCAACAGACATTAGATACTATTCAATCAATTAAAGATAAAGTTCCAGATGCTTATATTTTAATTTATGAGGGATCAGAAACTCCTATTGAAGAAGAATATAAGCAGAAATTTATTGAACAATCTGATTTACTGATTGAATGTGGTGATGATCCATATATGAAAACTCTTTATGAGAATGTTCATATAGATCCAGATAGATTTACATT
>Ga0181358_1000540_pt1 | contig 16836 bp, 6 predicted proteins | sample Fa13VDMM110SD_FD_130096 | JGI IMG/M metagenome (GOLD analysis project Ga0181358, IMG submission 130096) | Freshwater viral communities from Lake Michigan, USA - Fa13.VD.MM110.S.D | ecosystem: Environmental > Aquatic > Freshwater > Lake | place: USA: Michigan | collected 2013-09-24 | reverse complement strand
TTGCAGTATAACCCGAAGCAGTGTTTTCAGCACCCCCACCGATTGTGGAGAAATTACAAGAAGCAATATTGCTTGCGCCCCCTCCAATAATAGCATATAGTCCCGAATTTGTATTACAATACCCTCCACCAATAGTTGAATTATATCCACTTATGAAGTTTGCCCTACCGCCACTTATGTTGGAATAAGAATTGTTTGCATAATTACCTAATCCACCACCAATGCTTGAATAACATCCGCTTGCAGTGTTTGAACCTAAACAAGGTTCTATACCTGTAGCATTAGTGTTATATTTGAATGGATCTGATGCGCCAGCAGATGCTGTTACTTGTGTCAGATATTGTATTTGTTTAGCGATTTGCCACAATAGGTTTGATTCTGTTCCCCAACCTATTTGTTTACTTGGTATAGCCATTTTCTTTATAATTTATTAGTTATCAAAGATATTAATTTATATCTAATGTTATTGTTATGAAACCAAAAAAGAGAACGTATGATGTATAGTCATACTTCTCATCAGGATATAGGACTTCCCATCCTATTGCTAGTCTGTCGTGTGGCCAATGAAATGATATTTCTAATTGCCAATCATTCATCATCCTTGTCCTTTGTTTAATTTCTTGTATAGTTTAGAAGATTTAAGTTTTGATGTATTGCTCTTAGCATGAACACCAGGACGACTGATCGTAGGTTTTAAAATCTTTTCTGCTGTGTTGGTTTGTTTTGCCATTAGTTATTATTTATAAGGAGCGTATGCAGTTTTTCCACCTTGCTTAAATGCTTTCAAAACTTGCTTACGTTGTTTGCCTGTTGATTCGTATGATACGTGTACCCAATCAGGATTGGAATCTGTACCAAATTCCCAAATGAGCTGATCAAAATTTAGATGTTGCTTAATGAAATCAAAAACTTGCTTATTGGTAATTGATGTACCATCTACATCAATGTCAATTGCTTCACCAGAACAATGTTGGCTTGATGAACTACCCTTGATAAACTTATTAAGAGCAACGCTTCTGTACCCACTTGATATATGAATAGGAACTTTGAAGTGTTCTCTGATAGGTTCAAATACTTTTTCAGCTAATAGCTTAAAGTTTTTCAAATGTTCTGCTGTAGGTTCATTGCTGATCCCATTGCGTTTTGCTGATTCACTTCTTGTAACCTCAGCAAGTGATAAGTGTTTACTTAATTGCATTTAGTTTATTTTAGTTTGATTTTCCAGTATGCACCTGCGCCATAGGTTATAGATCCATCAAAGTTAACACCAACGTTAACTTGATAGATATGATCTTTCTTGGTCTTGTATAATATACCAGGAGTGATGAATTGTAGTTGGGAGTCATCTCCAAATAAATTACCACCTATGTAAACTTGTCTGACAGGATCAGCAGGTTTAGTAATCGTTTTAGTTACAAATGGAATTTTATAATTAAAAATCTTAGTTCTCTTTCCAAGTTTGTTCAACCACACAGTATCAATCACTGTAACAGTTCCTAGAGAATCAAGTTTTATTGTATCTGTGTACACTCTCTGTAGAGTGTGTTGTTTCAAGAGATAATTAAACCTTGCTTTGCAAGTGTCTATGTGTTCTCCTGGTGTGTATTGTGGTCCTTTAGGAGGATCTCTATGTACTATTTGTATAACAGGAACTTCTTTGATTAATGTGTCGTGTGTCACTTTCCAAATAGTGTCATACTTAGTTGCAACAGAAGGTTCTGTAACTACTTTGTTAGTACATGATCTTTGTAAGACAATGATTCCAGCTAATGCTGCTATAACTATGTACGTAAAGTTTATCTTCATTATTCCTTAATGTCGTCAATATCACCTTTTAATTCTTTTGCTCTGCTAATTGCTCTTTTCAAAACCTGCCAAATATTTATCTTAAGAGCAGATTCTACATTCTCTTTAATTGATGTGAGCTCTACTAGAATAAGAAGAACACATGCAACTTTTGTAGAGAAGAACTGAACTGAAAGAATGTTCAGGAACAATTCATTTAATAAAAATTTATCGATTGGGTAGAGGACAATGATTGACACCTCATAAAGAACCATTTTGCTTATTATATTGGACAATTTTCTACTACGAATGGATTTCCATCCACCTAATTTAACTGATTTATAAATACCTGTGAATGTGTCTAGCAAGATTGCTAAACCTACAGCCATAACTAACTGTTGAATTGGGGCAAAGAATAAGAGTAGGGCTGCTAATAATTGTAAAAGAAATGTTCTCATTTAAGGAGCATTAGAGGTTAATATTACATCTAGCAAATATAAATGTTATATTTGAAATGACGAAGTGGTAAAACCATATTTCATGCATAATATAGCATAAGGTAAATATATTTTCACCCCCACTCTTTGTTAGAGAATGAGAGCTTTTATATATTCATTTAGATAGTTAGTGAACAATCTTAAGGAAGTCTCCTGTACGATAGATCTGACCAGCAACTAAGCCAGCAAATATAGCAGCTGAATTGTTTGCATACTGAGGTGTTACTAGAGGTGTAGTTAATACAAGACTCCAATCAGCAGCTCCTGTGCCTATAGCTTTAGCAAAATACAACATAGACTTAGCTGTATTCAAATAAGTTTGTCCTAGATAAGTAGCAGAAGTGCTAGGAGCAGTGGTACCAGATAATGGTACTAAGTTAGTATTTATCTTAGCCAATATAGATTGCAAGTCCTCTAAAGGATTTACTTTTATGTTGGTAAGATAGGGGCCATTGTATATGATACATAAAGCATTTTCATACGTGGCGCAGGTTGGGCAAATTGCAGCTGTTCTCATTTAAGTAAAAATTGTTTATTATAAGTTATTGATGTTTATTATCTTCTTGACTCAGTGGTAACTTTGATTCCTTGTTCTTTAGCAAATTCAGGATATAGATAGGCAAGGTATTCGTTTTGAAATTGAGAAGCCACAGGAACTATGTTGATGAAATATTTAAGAGGATGTGCTTTATCAATCATCTCTTCATTATCTGTTGCTTGCCCATACGCTTCTCTACTTGTATACCACATTATATCTCCTATTCTTGTTAACAGGTTTAATGATGGAAGTACAGATCCTTGGGTCATCTTCTCAAATGATAGAGGGTTGTAATAGAACGTAATCTCATCAGACACTTTGTTTACAAGTTTTAGATACCACTTGTATTTATTTTTTTCTTCTGCTGTAGCATCTTCTGGTGGTTCAGCAGCTTTAGCTGAAAGTACTAAAGCTATTACACCAAGCAATAGATATAGTTCTTTCATCTGATTAGCTATTTGTTCTCTGATAAGATCTTGGAATTCTTCTTCTGTAATCTCTAACTCCTGACCAGTCTTTCTAAAATAGTCTAATCGTTTAGCTTCAAGAATTTCATTAATCATCTGTAGTCCTTCATCAGTGCCAGTTATAATGGCTCTCATTTTTGATATGTTTGTCCAACCTACACTTTGCCAGGTTTTGAAAAACGCTCTAGTTCTACCATACTCCCACTTATCAATCTCAGCATTTTTATTGATTCCTATAGAGTGTTCAGAAACTAATTTAGGAATCCAGTTCTTGAACATCATGAACGATGTGAATATAGCATCTCTTCTGTATCCAGCTTTATTGTCTTCACTCATCTGACCATTAAGCTTTCTACCAAATTCAACAATCATTGTTCTGAATTTAGCAAGTTCTGTATCACTAACTCCTGGAATTACCACCTCATCATTCTCAATCTTTGCTATCTTATCTAAAGAAGAAGATTCTTTTAAAGCTTTTGCTCTTTCATTAAATGATTTTTCTAAAGCTTTTCTTTCACTTTCAGACAATCCTTTTCTAGCATTTCTGTCTTGTTGTTTCAAGTATTGTCTTATGTTTACAATCTTACCATCTACTACCATTGAGTTGTCAATGATACTCATCGCATTGGAAAATTGTAACTTTCTTTCAGCAAATGAGTTGGTTGACATCATCACATCACTAAATGTCCATGTGCCTAACCATTTACCAAACCCTTCTTTCTTAGCAATCTTTCTTCTTTCTTCAGTGGTGACATCTTCATTCAATGGTACAACAAGGTCTAGAAGTCCTTTCTGTATAACACTAAAGCCATTTCCTGTAACCACTTTGAGATTGTTCTTTTGGAATTCTGAGAATGAATACAAAGTTCCTTCATTAACAAATGCTTGGAAGTTATATCCCATAAAGTTGGCTGCAGCAATAAGAGGTTTAAGACCAACAGCAAGTGCTCTAGTTAATGTATCAGCGTTACTTAATAGCTTTTTAGCATTAACTGTTTTAGCTGCTTTGTCTTCTTCTGTCTTACCAAGTTTTTCTCCAAGAGTAGAGAATCCAATATTTCCTATAGATCCAAGATCTTGTCCTTGTTTATATAAGTAATCATCAATGATGGTTCTTAATATATCAGCATTCTTATTTTCTGCTTCATTCACACTAAGTTCTCCATCTGTAAACTGAACAGCACCATTCTCAATTATAAGACTTCCTTTGGCTTTTTCAACAGCATGTAGTGTAAGAAGAGTGTTCTCTAAGTTCTTAGCACTTTCGTATTCTAATAAAGACTTAATCCATAATGCTCCCACTTTATTAAGATCAGTGGACAGCTGGTTCATAGTCTTATCTGTCTGAGTGTAGTATTTAGGAATAGATTTTCTAACCTTTCCTGTCTCAGGATCAATTTTAGAAAACTGATTCTGTTCGTTTATTCTAGTTTGATAGAAGTCTGTCCATAAAGATTCTTTAGCCTGTGCAGATATATTGTCTGACTGTGCAAACTTCTGAAGCATTGTAGCTTCTATTAATGGGAAAAATGAACTTCCTTGTTTATCAAGGTATCCCATTTGTTTAGCTTTATTATTTAAGTCAGTGAAGAATTCCCATACATCATGAGCAGCTTTGTTTTTACGTAATATTTCATACTCTTTAGAATAGTGCCCTTCTTCAATCATTGTTTCTCTAAACAACTGTTTGAATCTGTAATTGTCATATCCATCAAAGTTTTCACTACGTATATCTAATGAGTCTCTCAACTTAGCTTTTCTCCAAGTTCGTTGTAACTCATCCTCTTCTCCATCAACTGAGAATACAGTTTTATCTAGTTCTGCTATTCCTTTTTCAATTGCAGCATTAGAAAGTTTAACATACTCATCAACGTTCATGTTCTTTAAGTAGAAGTTTTTATCTCCTGTTTCTCTAGCACGTGTAAGATCTTCCCAAAATTGTTTGTCAAACTTTCTAATAAGGTTTAATCCTGTAGGAGACATTGTTCCAATTAGATCAAATGCTTTCACCCCTCTAGCTGAAGCTTCTTTCTCTAATGCAATGAGTAGTTTTTCATACTCTTTCATCTTTCTTGCAAACTCAATGTTCACAAGACTCTTAGCATTCATAAGCATATTAGAAGCAAGTTTGATGATCTTAGCAGAAAGTCTAGATCCTTCTAAGAATGTCTTAGCAAAACCATCTACTTCTTTCTCAGCTTGTAATATAGTTGCTTTTGTTGCTTCTGTTGTAATTCCTTCTTTAACTCCTAAGTGTACAGCATATTGATTTTGTAATTCAGAAATCTCATTCAACATTCGAGCTGCCATAGAAGAGATGTGTTCTAACTCTTTTAATGTAGCTTTGTTATCATCACTCATTCCTTCTCTTGTATATTCAGAAAGAAAGACTTGGTCCATTGAAGTAAACTTCATTGCACTTACAGCATACTCATTTAAATCTCCAAGTCTTTTATCTAAATCTTCTTTACTTATTGTAGCATAGTCTATTTTAGCAAAGTCATCCAATGCAAGTCTTGCATTGGTCATGAATGATTTACCTACATTTACAAGAGGTAGGAAGTTTAATTTAACATGTAAATTACGAATAGCATCACTTAACTTATTGATCTCTAGTATTTTACCATATCTATCTTCAGCAGCTACTGGTTTCTTGTATAGTTTTTCCCATTGCTCTCTCAATGATTTAAGAAGAGAGTCAACCTTTGGGTTACCTGTAGATTCTGAATTGATAGGAACAGGAAGTAAGTATAGGTGAGTTTCTTCTAAAGAGTTAAGTTTACCTATCTCCATAGATGTAGGTGCAGAGAATCCACTTTGAGGCTTTCCTTCAACAACATAGTTGTAGTTGATGACAAAAGGAATCATCCTAGCCTTTCTTAATTGGTTAGGTTGCAATCCATAGTTGTAAAGAATCTTAGTGTATTCACCCATCTGAGCTTTCCAGTCTTTCTGTTTGCCCCAGTGAATATCTTCATCTCTACTTTTGTTTACAGATGTGGTCTTCCAGTCAAGGATGTCCACTTTAACATCATCTGTACCATCTTCTTTCTTGTAAGGTTCAATAGCCATAAAGTCAACTGCAGATGCAAGTTTACCTTTTATCTTTTCATTTATCACCTTAGCTTCTAATATGAAACGTGTACCCTCACCATATGAATTAATAAGCTCTATAGAAAATGCTTCTACTTTTTCTCTAACCTTAGGTTCAAGTTTGTTTGTTATAGGATCAGTTAATGGTGTTTGTCTCTTATATCCATCTTTGTCAATAAGATTGTTAGTGATAAATTTGTATATATAATCATGTATCTCTGTTCCCCAGTCTTTCTTTTGATCATCTAAGAACTTATCAAGATCACTTCTTTCGGGCATTTTACTTTTTCCCTTAAGTGTAGCTGTAACAGAAGGAATCTGTTCAGGAAGATCATCAAGTGTGTAGTGTCTTGGTACCACTTTACCTGCTGGATCTTTCACTTCATCAACCACTTTCAATCTACTATTGAAATTCTTAACAATGTCGTATAGTCTATCTACAACAGAGTTCTTCACTTGATAGAATACACCACCATTAGTAATTTGAGAAATAACACCACCTACATTAGCAGACAACACTGTACGTGAAGCTTGTTGGAATATATCTATATTAGATTTTCTATATTCTCCTCTAATGAAATCAAGAATGGCATCCCACCATCTTTGAACCATTGATCTATCTTTCTCGTATAACAACTCAGGGAACTGTGTAGAGCCTTCTGATTGGTTAACTATAAGTTCAGCTATAAGTTTATCTACAGCTTCTTTTTTAATCTTTCTAATGTCTGGTTTACCATTAGATAATTGATATGCTTTCTTGCCTTTATACGCTTTGAGTGTCTCATCGTAGATTTTAAATCTATCGATTTTAGAAATCATCTGTGTAACAAGTCTTGGGTTGGTTTGTTCTAATATAGCTGTAGCCATGTGCACCACTTCTTCTGTCAAAGCATATCCTTCCATTCCTTGAGCAATAGCAATCACTCCTTTCATAAGGTCAGCAAGTCCATTGATTCCTTTAACATCTATATCAGGATTACCTTTAGCGTATTCATTTAGCTCTTGTATGTCTATACCTAATTGCTTAGCTACATTCTTCATTGTAGCCACTGTCTCAGCAGAAGCTTTAGATGCAGCCATCTCTTCTGCTTGATAAGCAATAACTTCTTCAGGATTGATATTAGATTTAGGAAATGACTTAATCTCTATATCATCTAAATTAGGGAAGTTATCTAAACCATTAGATTCCTGCCACAAAGAAACCTTTGCAGCAAGAACTATTGGATTGATATTAGATTGTTCAGCTAATGATATGAACTCTGGTGAGCTTCTGTTTACGCAGTGTGCCATATTAACATTCGTTTATTTTATTTTTCTCTTCTTGAGATAAAGCATCCCATTCTTTTTGTGATATACTATCAGGTTTATTGATTGTTCTAAGTTCTTCTCTCACTTCCATAAGTAACTTAGAAAATCTTCCTTTATCTTGTTCTACTCCTCTATTTTCGTGTGTAAGAATAGAATCACCTGTTGCAAGAAGTTTAGCAAGTGCTTTTGGATTCTGTTCAAATGAAGCTTTTAATAATTCTTTCATTATCTTAGATGAATTTTTATCCCAAGCTTTTGTATCTAATCCTTTAATCTTTCTACCAATTTCTCTAGCTTCAGCACCTGTAGCATTTTGTAATTTTTGAAATAGTACATCTCCTTCATTTGTTAATGCATTATTTGATTTGGTTCCTGTTATATTAGAAAAATATAATTTATGTGCTTGAAATGCTCCTTCTACTGTATTAAATTTTTCATTTGTTAAATTATCTATAAATGGTCTAACAGCAAAGTTACTTAACTCAGTATTCTCTTTTGTACCTGCATAGATATTTATTTTTTCATTACTATCAGGTTTATTAGTTTCTCCAATTGTAGCACTTACCATTTGTGTTGTACCTAGAAGAGCTAATTCAATTTCACTGTCTTCCACTTCTCTCATCACTTTCATAAATCCGTTATCTAATACAGATGATTTTGATACTGTTGATTTAGTATTCAAAGGAAACTCTTTACCATAAAACTCTTGAGCTCTAAATGAATCTCCCCAAGAATTAACCATTTTGTATACATAGTTGAAATACTTTCTACCATCAAATTCTGATTCTTGTATCAAAGGAACTCGTACACCTTCATCATTTTTTCTATACACTTTTTTGAACAATCCTTTAAAAACATGAGACGTATCTCCTGTTCTTCTAGCTTTGATTCTTTGAGCGTTAGTGATTTTTCCTTCATATGTATATACAAGAAAATCACTTCTACCTTCTCTAGATAACATTGATGATACAATCATTTCAGGAAGATCTCCCTTAAGCATTTTCTGTTTAAGATTTTCACTTAAGAACTGTCTTTCTGGATAGTACCAGTTTCCAGGAGTTGTTTTACTTTGTTGCAATCTTCCTTTTTTAAACGGTACAATATCATTATTGCTCCAGTTATTTCTTTCAAGAATATTCAATGTATTAAAGTCAACTAAGTTAGGTATATTTTCTAACGTTGACAATGTTTGATTATAAAATTCTTTGAAATCATCATAAGGAAGAAGGTTAGTGAAAGCAATAGGAGAGTTAGTAAGTCCTGATTGTATTACAGCAAGTCTAACAAGCTTACCATAAAGATCTTTATTCTCATCACCAAGCTTTTCTTTTAACTCATTGAATGCATAGATAAGCATGTTTTGATCATACACCTTGTTACTTTTTCCTTTAATAGATAGATTGTCTACACCAGGAATGAACATGTTCATCATTCTTCTAGCTTCTTTAGGTGCATACCCCATCTTAACCAACAACTCAAGGCTGATACTTTCTCTTGGATATGTGTTACCATCTTTTAATTTGTATTCATCCAATACAATTTTCTTACCACTTTCCAACTGCAATGAGTTAAGAATCATGTTGTTATATAAAGGATGGTCTTCATCTTTCATCACTTGATCTCTGAACGCAATGATTTGTTTAGCAGCACTAGCTTCTGTTGAATTACCTAATAAGATTCTTTTAACAGAGTTATTAAGTTTTCTATTATTCTGTACAGCCCAATCAAAAAGATTGTTCACTGTTTTTTGACTCACCTTAATAAAATCTCTATCAGGTAAATTAGTATATGGAAGCAATGCAGTTTCCATTACACTTCTGATTTTTGGTCTATCAGAGATTAAGATTTCAGCAAACGCATCACGTGCACCGAATATAGCATCAGCAGTCTTACCTACAAAAGAGTTTTTAAGAATAGCATCTACAGCAGGTATCACTTCACCTTTATCATTTATAGAAGAGAATATTGTATTTCTTGCTTTCTTTAACTGTACTTGTTTTTTAGTTATTAAATATGGGTCATTGATTGTAGCTGTATCATAGTTAGTTGCTTGTGTTATTTGCAATGTATGATTAGCCATCATAGCATATTTCAAGAACTCATCCAATATAAATTGTTGTTGAGCTAACTCAGTAGGATTCATATCCTCAGCAGACTTACCAATCATATTGAATAATTCTGTTTCACTAGGAATAGATGTTACTGGTGCAACGTCATCACCTATGAAATCATATTTAGCATTATCAACAAAGTTATCAATGAACAACCATGAGTAACCTCTGTTCTCTAATGATTTCAAATAGCTACGAACAATTGGTTGGTTCATGAAATATCCTACAGTATTGATAGGCACACCAATTTTAGCTAAGAACAACCACGTAGAAGCTACGTTAGGGTTAGCTCCAAGTCTCATAATCCATGGTCCCTTAGCAATATCAACATATCCATCAATGAACTGTCCAATTGTATCAGATATAAATGTTTTACCATCAGCACTTTTGATCATAGATAGTGTGGCACGTTTCACTCCATTAACCATAACTGAGTTATGTTCTTTAAAGTTTATTCTACCATCACCTAACCAGTGCTCATCTGTTTCATCAACTACTGTTTTTAATTTAGTTGGATCTACAAAAATAAGACTACGTTGATTTTGAGAGTGGTTAGTTTGATTTACAGCAGCAATACCAATTGCATACTTACCAGACACAAATGCATGTCTTAGAGAAGTCATAAATGATCTACTCAACATGTTTCCTACAGCACCATAGTCTATCGGAGGATTACCAAGTTTCTCATTTATCTTTGCTGATAAATCTTTAAGTTCTTGTGCAGAGTTAGGTTTGATTAAGTTCTCAAAGTTAAGATCGTTAGAGATTATTTTTTGTAGAGAATTTATATATTCATTCTCTAATGACTGTCTGTAAAGATCATCAATAACATCTTCTCTTTGGAATGAATATTCTTCAGGGAAGATTGCTTCCATTAACTTATCTACAGATTCTCCTTTTTGTAAAAGTTTTTTAGATCTTAAATACTCATTGAATTCTCCATCATCGTACATCTCACCAAACTTAGCAATAGCTGCTTCACCTATACCTAAGTAAGGAACCACTTTAGGTTTTTTGTTATTACCAGGATATATGTTTTTCAAATAGATTGACAACTTATCAATATCAAAATCCGATCCAGCTTTCATAACAAGTTCTGAAGGAATAACAACTGAGTCTTTATACCCCTGAGGTAAAAACTTAGCTATCTCAAATACATCAATAGAGTTTTGTTTCTGTGTAGGAATACGGAATGCCACACCCATGATAGCTTGAAACTCTTTCTTGCCTTCTGGATCATTGTTGAAATAGTTGATAAGTTCTTCATCAGACATATTTGATTTGAACCATCTGCCCACCATTATCTGACAAACGTTTATTGATTTACCATTCTCATTTCTAGTATAGAATCTAAGTAGGTCAGAGCTGTAAACATTTTTACCTTTAACTAGTTGTTGTCCAGGTCTTTCTGATTCTAATAATGTAGAAGGAATCTGCACCTTCATACCTCCAGATATTTTAGGAGATACAATATTTTTATCAGCAATAGAATATAGAATGTTTCTGATTTGTTGATATGCAGGTGTTGCTTCTAACACAACGTCACCATCTTTAAATCCATTAAGAGCATCAGTGATATTATCATTCACTTCTCGTTTTAAGATTTCATCTTTTAACGTATCAGTTAATTTTTTAATATCAGTTATTTCAAAAGTTCTTTTACCTTTATTGTCAACACTTTCTGTAATACCAAGTTTCTTAAGAAGAGATTTATATCCTTGCTCTATCTTAGCTTCTAATAAGTCTTGGTTATGTTTGATGTCTTTGTAGAGTTCAGATTGTTCTAATTTTTGTTCAGGAGATAGTTTCATCCATTTAACAAATCTAGAATTGAAATCTTTATTCTCAGCATCAAAATCAATTGGTACACCAGCTTGCATGAAGTCTAATGTAACAAGTTTTGTAATCTGAGAACCCTGTGTTACACGAGGATCATCTTTAGAAGGAATCTCTGCTTGTACACCCATGATTGAGAATGGTATATTTGAAACCGCTTGTTTTTCATATATATCATCTTGAGCACCAACCTCTTCAAATGGTGTATCATCAAACTTACCATTCTTATCGTATAGAGGAGAAATCTTTTCAGCACCCACTTTAACTCCTGTTTCATATACAGCATAGTCAATGTTCTCACCCTGCATCTTGTCATACAACTTGATAGCATTTGAGTCAGGATTCATTTTATGAAGTAGTCTGAATGATAAAGGAAGAAGTGCAAATTTATGTAATACAACATCATTGTATTCTCTACCATTGTTTTTGTTACCAGATACAATAGGTTTTCTAGGGGTGTATGTACTTGCCACCTCAGGACTGTTTCTATCAAACTTCTCTATTTCTCTTTTACTTGCTCCAGACTTAACAAGATCTTCGTACGCCATATCATGTCGATATTGAGCTTCATTAGCTTCAGTCCATTCTCCAGAACGTATTCCAAATACACGATTAGCTTTGTCAAGAATGTATCCACCACCATCAGTTTCTTTGTATGGATCATAATCTTTAAGCTCATTAGAACTTAATACATCACCAAGAGTGATTGTTCTGAAATACTCTACTGAGAAATCAGTGTAACCAGCATCTGTAGGTTTGAATCCTTTGTTGTAAATTTCATCAAGTGCAACATTAATATCATCAGATCCAGCCATAAGAGCTTGTCTAGGGGATAAGAAGTTTTTGATACGTTTCAACTCATCAGAATATTGATAAGGATCTGAGTAGATAAGTTTGTGCATCTCAATGTTAGCTATCATATAGTTAACTGATAACATTTGAAGTTGTTCAGTTAAGGACTTATCAGTTAAGTCTAACTCATTATTAAGTTTAATGTCATCGATAGTTAATCCTTCAGATCCATAGTATACAATACCATATCCTCTAAGAAGATCTTCTGTATCTGCTGCATCCTTTTTAATGAACTCATCTACAGAAATATTTATCTGAGACTCAAATTTTTTATAAACTTCTTCAGGAGAAACGTTTTTATATTTTTCACCAGTGATTATATCATTAAGCTCTTCTCCTAGTATAGCTTTGAAGAAACGTAAGTCTGTTGCTTTTTTACCTTCTACAACAAAACGTCCTTTGTCTCTAGAAAGTTCTAACTCAGACATGAAATAACCTTTGAATATCTCACGATAATCTTTATCTAAGAATGATTGGTTGTCTACAAAATTAAGCATCTTAACAGCCCATTCAATCGAAGCATCACCAGGTACAAGATTCAAATAGTATCCATTCAAGTTAAGGTTGATTTCTTGAATCAATCTTTCTTTAGATGTAAGCTTAGAAGATTCTTTCTTTACACCACGAACTTGATTATCCATACCATCAATGTATACAGATTTTAGATAGTCTTCTGTACCAGTAATACGTTTACCTGTTCCCTTTGTAGGATGCAAGTTAAACATGCTCTGCATCATCACACTTCCTCTAGCAAATACATCATTACGTAAATATTCATATTGCTTGTAAGCAGGATTACTTGATAGTTCAGTAATGTTGTTCAATTTAGAAAGAACGTTATGTAAACTACTTAATGCATTCACACCAATGTAAGTTTGTGTACGTTCTCCATTCATATTGAAATATGTACTCTCAAATCCTTTATTCTCAATAACAGCTTGTGTAAGCCCTAATTGTAATAAACGTTTCTCAATGTTCAATGCTCTAGGAGTTAAACTAGCTATACCTCTAGCAACAGTTCCTTCAGCTTCATCCTTAGCAATTTCTGCATCAGTTTTAGCTTTACCCTTATCGTTTAATCTAGCAAACTCATTTTTAATACCTTCTACAGCATCTGTAAAGTTTAATAACTGATTGTCAGTTAACTTCTTTAAGTCTTTAATATTGAACTCAATGCCTAATTCTTTCAATAAGTTTGTATATGTTTCTAATCTAGATCCATTCAACTGCATTGATTTAATCTTATCTGTAGCAAAATATCTTCCTATTTTAGGATCGTAAGAGAAATAATCATTACTAGTTTTGATTTTATCAATCATGCTATTAGTTATATCACGCTTAGCTTGTTTAGCAGCACTAGTTAATGTAGAATCACTAACCACCACTTCTCCACCAGGCAAAATAAACACAGAGATTGCATCAGCATTCTGACTCTTCATAGCTTTCCAAAACGCAGAAATTAAGTCCATTGCATTTTTATCCAATGCTTTAAAATCAATTGCTACACCAGGAGCTACCTTTGTAAGTCTTTTGTATAAGTTTTCATATGTAGGATTTCCTTTAGACATTTCTTTAAGTCTATTCAACATATCATCTGGATTCAAAGAATCGTAAAGGTTGTTTTTCAACTTAATAAAAACTTCATCAGCAGGCATAAGAATAGCACCTCCAATAGAAGAATGTTTAACTTTTAATTCTCTTTCGCCTTTATCATTAACTCCCTCATATGAAACAGGAAGAGTTCCTAGTAATAATTTAACAGCACCATTTGCTTTTCTGAATGAATCAATCTTTCTAGCATCTTGCCAGTCTGATCTTCCAGATGCATCTTCATCACCTAACGTGAGTTCATCATTCTCATCAAACTCTATATTAAACGTTTTAAGCTTCTCTTTATGTCTTTCTATAATAGATTCCCATTGAGCATCTACAGTGTCATATAATGTTCCAATATCGTTGTATAGTTTATCACCTTCTTCTTCAGTAAGAATACCATCTTCCTTATCTTTTTCTATAAGATCACCTTGATGACCAATGATAGCTAATATTCTAACGTTAAGCATTTGGTAAAGCTCTTTCTGTCTAGGTTTAACTATATTGAAAAAGCTTTCTTTTCTCTTTATAAGATCAGTGAGAGTAATGAATGTCATTTCATCAATGATCTCATGTAATTGAGTAGCAGGAATTCCTATCACTCTAAACTCAGAACGATCATCAGCAGAAGCATTCTCTATATCAATTGTTCCAACATTAGCATATGCTAATTGAGACATATAAGGATTGAATGTATTGTAATATCCATTACCTATCTTGTTGAATAATTCTTTTGTATTCTTTTGAGCAGTCTTTCCTGTAAAGAAAGCTTTGATGAAATCAATTAATTGAGAGAACAATCTACCAATTAAACTTTTTGATGAGGTTGGTTTACCTAATTTATCATTAAGGACAGCATCTCTAAACTCTTCAGCAAGCTCTTCTTTGATTTGGAAAGCTGTAGCATATTTATATTCAACAGTCATACCAGTCTCTCTATCTACAAACGTTCCTTGTCTACTAGTAAACTCTTTAAGAATAGCTTCTTTTTCTTTTGCATCAGCAAACATTTTCCATACAGCCTCAAATACCTCGTGATACACTGTACCCACCTCAGCATTTTCATATATATAAATAGCACCGTTGTGAAGCATACCCCAAGCTTGTCTACCATTGGTAGCTTGAATAATGTTCTTCACTCTGTATACAGGAACCATAGGGAAGTTTTTACCCATCCAATCCTCTAATTTAGCCCAATCTTCACCTTGAAACTTTTTACCTTGTTTAGCTAAAGCAACACGCATTGCTGCATCATCAGGACGTTGTGTTCTTTGTCTGCTAGCAAACTTACTTGTTCCACTAGGTTTTGGTGTAGTAGGAGCTTCTTCTGGTGCAGCTTCTGGAGCTTGTTCTTCAATAGGTGCAATATTAGGTGTAAATGGTGTAGCAAGTGCAGGAGCAACTGGAATCTTCATTGCTTCCAATTGTTGATACGCTTTCATGTATATATCATTACCAATTAGCTGTTGAGCTTCTTTTTCAGAAACTCCTTTAGCTTGCATCACTCCTCTTAAGACTTCTTCACCAAAAGAACCAAATTGAATATTAAATCCTTCTCTAGTCTCATTGAACTTCTTACCATCTAATATAAATACTATTTTACCATAGCTTCCTATTTGTACAGTGTTCTCTGCTAATCCATCTAATACAAATGTAGTTTGAGGAGCATCTGCTGCAGGCACTTTAGACTTAGTTTGGAATGCATCTAACTGTGGTCTTAGTTTAGCTATTATAACTGAACCTACAAGATCTTGAGCATCTTTAAGATTTGTTATACCTCTGTCAGTCATCATTGCAGCCATTGTATCTGCATCAAATGTTATAGTGAGTCCTTCATTTCCATTTGTGTCAATGTATTTCTGAGCATCTATTTTAAATGGTATCATACCATACTTACCTAACTTGTAATTATTTTGCCCACCTTCTAAGTCATATACTTTTTGAGTAGGTTGATCAGCAGCAGGAGCTGCTTGTTGAGGAGCTGCTTTATTTATTATAGCTAGTTGTTCATCAATGTATTTGTTTAATAAATACTTACTGGTAATATTCATTACCATAGCTTCATCATTCTCAAATCCTTTAACAAGAGGTGTTAATTCTTGTACTAAAACACCTTGACTTAATGTTCCTTGCCACTTCAAATAATCACCTTCGTTGATTGTTTTGAAGACGTTGTTCATTAACCCTTCAATGTTTTCTTCAGCATTGATTGCTTCTTTAAGTTTCTCTAATGCATTTTTAGCAGAAGGTTGAGCAGTAGGTTGTGGAGCAGTTGTAACTACAGGTGCAGGTTTTGGAATTTCAAAATCATCTGATGTTGAATCCAATGTAAAATAGATCCCTTTCTTATTAGGAAGATTAGAATCAGTCAATGGTCGTATTTGTGTAACTAAAGGAATCTCTTCATTAGTTCTTCCTTCAGCTGATAATAGATATGATTGATAGTTATCCCAATCTTTTGTAATAGGTTTACCATTCTCATCTATACCAAGTATCTCTGTATATTTTTTCTTGAATGATTGTGTATTAACCTTAGTAGCATTTACATTATTGTACATACCTCTAAGGATAGCTTTGATTTCATTTTCTCTAAGCTCTAATCCACTTGGTGTAAAATCAAATGCATCAGCTTTAAGTCCTGAAATAAATAACTTATCGAAAGACTGGTTACCTTCTGTAATAGTTTCGAAAAAAATACTGTTGTATCCAGCGTTCTCTTTTCTTTCTCCTGTTTGTGTATTTCTAGGAATACCCCA
>Ga0181358_1000539_pt1 | contig 16839 bp, 24 predicted proteins | sample Fa13VDMM110SD_FD_130096 | JGI IMG/M metagenome (GOLD analysis project Ga0181358, IMG submission 130096) | Freshwater viral communities from Lake Michigan, USA - Fa13.VD.MM110.S.D | ecosystem: Environmental > Aquatic > Freshwater > Lake | place: USA: Michigan | collected 2013-09-24 | reverse complement strand
GCAGACAAATTTTAGCAAGCGGAACCATTAAAATAATTTACAAATGCAAGACGTGTGGGAAACATCACCGCAAGACGGACAAGTAGGTGGCGATCATTATAAGATTTATAAAATACAACCTACCGAATTTATACACACAAATAGTATTCCCTTTATTGAGGGAAATATTATTAAGTATGTTATGCGACATAAAAATAAAAACGGCGTAGAAGATTTAAAAAAAGCAAAGCATTACATTGACCTATTAATCAAACTAGAGTATGAGACTACCAAAGTTATTTAACAAAATGAAAATATCCGAACAAGAAACCTGGCTTACTAATAAGCTAGCCGAAGTGCATAGTATTGAAATTGAAATAAGACGTTATCTTGCTAAGGTGCGCGGCGGTCAAATCATATTCACACCTAGTGACCAAATTGATAGGCTTGACGAAATAGAATTAAAAAAGGATGCTTAAGATTAAAATAATATATCGCAAGCTGGGTAGAGAACAAGCGCATGGCCTTGCCAGTAGCGATGGTGTTATTGAAATTGATGAACGTCTAAAGGGTAAAAAGCACCTTGAGATTTTAATACATGAAATTTTGCACTTACAATATCCGCGCAACTCGGAGGCTACCATAGTTAAAAATTCCGTTATGCTTACGCGCATTTTATGGAGGGAGGGTTATAGGCGTGTGGATCAAAAAGAGGACGAGCCGTTACAAGACGGGTTAATATAGAATTGGATAGCCTTTGACCAATTAAATATGATTAGGCAAAAGGCCGGCGAGAAAGTTTTAGTAATTGAATATCGTCGGCCTTATCTTTTACATAAAGTAAAGCTATAACTTTACTTTTTGAATCATTTAAAATGCAACTAAGAGACTATCAAGTAGACATTGCGGAGCAAGCCATTAATATACTTAAGGAATTTAAGCTAGAATATTTAGCTATGCAAGTACGTACTGGTAAGACAATCACCAGCTTGCACATTGCTAGTTTATATGGCGCTAAAAAGGTTTTATTTGTCACAAAGAAAAAAGCTATAAGCAGCATAGAAGATGATTTTAAGCAGTCAAATTGTTTATACGATTTACTTGTTATAAACTATGAAAGCTTACATAAGATAGAACACCAGTACGATTTTATTATAGTTGACGAAGCGCACGCTTTAGGGCAATTTCCAAAGCCGAGTAATCGGGTAACGGATTTAAAAAAGATATGCATAGGCAAGCCGGTAGTTTACTTAAGCGGCACGCCATCGCCCGAAACTTACGCGCAGTTTTATCATCAATTTTTTATAAGTAGCTTTAGTCCGTTTGTAGAATTTAAAAACTTTTACTCCTGGCATAAAGAGTACGGCATTCCTAAGACAAAGTTCTTATATAATATGCAAGTGCCGGACTATACACACGTCAAACAAGAGCGCATCCAAAGTGACATTCAGCATTTAATGCTTACCTATACACAACAAGAGGCGGGCTTTGAGTCTTTAGTTCAAGAAGTTATTCTTTACGTACCTATGTCGGACAAGGTTAAGTGGGCCGTAGACAAGATTAAAAAAGATAAGCTATTTAAAACTAAGGACGGGCAAGTTATCCTGGCGGATACATCGGTTAAGGAAATGCAAAAGATACACCAAATTTGTAGCGGATCGGTTAAGACCGAAGACGGCAACGCTATTATGTTTGACGATACTAAGGCTAAGTTTATTAAAGAGCGTTTTAAAGGCCAAAAGATAGCTATATTTTACAAGTACATTGCCGAGGGTATGCAGCTAAGGATTGACTTTGTAGGGCGTATTTACGACGATCCTATGGCTTTTAACGAGGCACCAGGCGACGCGGTCTTTATAAGTCAAATACAAAGCGGGCGTGAGGGTATCAACTTAAGCACGGCCGAGGCTTTAGTTATGTATAATATAGATTTTTCGGCCGTAAGTTATTGGCAATCAAGAGCCAGGATGCAAACCAAAGACCGCACCGAGGCGTCTAAAGTCTACTGGATATTTACTGCGGGCGGCATTGAAGAGCGTATTTTTGGTATGGTACAAAACAAAAAAGACTTTACTCTAAGTCATTTTAAAAAAATATATTAAAAATATTTTTTTATTTAAATTGTTTGTTATAGCTTTGATTTCATAATCAAAACCAATAACATGAACAAGTTAAAAAGTCCACAACAAAAAGCAAACGAGCGTTACGCTCAAGAAAGTATCAAGCCAATGTATGCATTTATGATTGTATGCGTAGCTTTTTTAATCACCGCCATAATGCAAAACTTATGAAAAATTATTTAATTTTTATTTACGAACTGACATACTTTATAGTAGTGTCAATTCCACTAGCAATCACGTTGTATTTAACCGCAACGCTTTTATCTAAATTAAAAAACTTATAACCATGGCTTACTCTACTTGTTGCGGCGCTTATAGCCGTATGCCCGAAATTGATATTTGTCCGGAGTGTCGCGATCATTGCGACTGGGAGGACGAAGAGGACGAGGCAAACGACGAAAAAATATTAAATAACCATAAGACCGAAGGCGGTATAAGCGGCAACGCTACTGCTTGGCAAGGTCGCTAAAACTAAAATTATGACTAAAATAAATTACCAGCTTTACGATGCAGATAGTAATTGCACGCACTTAGAACACCCAACGGACATACCTCCTATGGTTGGTGACGTTATGGAATTTAAAGTAGACACGCAAGAAAATTTTATTTTTTGCAAAGTACTAAGAAGGCAATTCACTACATACAATCATTTAATAATCATCTTAGAAAAAATGTTTTAATTATGGCAAATCATCAACAATGGCAAGACCTAACAATTATAGAAAAAATTGATATTGTAGGCAAGCTTACGCATTTATTGCAAAACGACGAAGATAGTTTTAAGGCTTTTAAAAGCTGGGTAGAAGCAAGCGAATTACTTGGATTGTTTAACGAGGTAAAAATTAACAATGAAGGAAATTCTTAAATATATTAAGCTTTATACCGGCTGCGACGAACACGCACTAAAACGTATTGAGGCAATGCTTGAGCCTAGACTACAACCAGTATTTGTAGAAAAGATAGTTCACGTTGACCGAGTACTAACAAGGGCTAAAAAGCCAAATGTTACAATTGATGTATGGAGCGAAAAATACTTTATTGATAATAACACGTCTTTTAAGTACATAAGCCAACGTAGGCGCTTGCAAGAGGTTGTTGACCAACGCGACGCTTATGTAAAAAATGCTTACTTAAACGGCTACCGACCTACTGAAATTTCAAGATACTTGGGTAGGAATCACGCTACGATTTTACACACTATAAGTAAATAGTTCCCCCGCTATTGTTCTTAACGGCTCGCAAGATTTGACCTCTTTGTGGGCCGTTCTTTTTATAGCTTACATGTATCCAGGAATAGTTAAACTCATTAATCACCTGGTCAAATGGTAGCTTTGCTACAATAAAGTCAAATATATCTTTATTGGTAATGGCGTGACTATGTGCGTCCATGTCTAGGTCAAGCGCTTCACCTTTGCAATGCTGCGATTTTGCGCTTCCCTTGACCAATTTATTAAGTGCTTCGGATCTATAAGCGCTGCTTATATAAATAGGCACGCGAAACTCGGCGCGGATAGGCTCAAAGATATGCTCGCACAATGCCTTTAAATTTTCAATATGCTCCGGCGTTGGCATGTTAGATATGCCGTTGCGCTTAGCCGTTTCGGATCTAATTAGTTCGCCTAAGGTAACGTGTTGAGAAATGACCATACATAACGTTTTAAAATTAATATACTCACTATTGCAATTATAAGCCACCAAAAGCGGCTCTCGGCCTTTTTCTTGTACTTATGTTCGGCTTGATATAAAAGCTTGTAGAATCGCACGCTATCGCTTAGAATCGCTACCATGCGCATATCTTGCACATACGCGGTCTTAATGTCTACAACCTTAATAGTCTTGACAATCGTCTTGCCTTTCTCGGTTAGTGTTATAACATTGTTAATCGTGTCGCGCTTATAATCAAAAATTGTGTCTTGTAGTATTGTCGTGTCGCTTAACGTTACTACCATAGTATCGTTAGCGCATGGACGCTCTAGGGCCAAGGTGTTAAATACTCTATTGCTAGCGTCTCTATTGTTTAAAACTAAACGCTCGGCCTTGCGGATAGGGTTGCACGCAATCAAAAATATAGTTATTAAAATAACTATATATACTATAAATAGCTTAGCCTTTGTTGCCATAACGAGGATCGTGTGGGTTAAGGAAATTAATTATAATAGGTAAAATAGATATAACCGCAGCGCTTATGCACTCTTCTAAGGTTACCTCGTAAATATTGCCCTTAGTTATAACCATGGTAAGTATTGCCGTAAGGGCAAGCTTAAGCCATGATCCGTAAATACTATTTAGGAATTTCATCTTTTACTTTTTTAGTGGCGTTGTAGTAATAACGTATCGCCATAAAACCGGAAATGATAGCAACCAAACCGGCCACTAAAGTCACAAAAGGTTGCGCTTGTGTTACTGACAAAGTCGCGGCGGTCATTGACACGCCGGTATTGATTAAGGCTTGGCTGCTATCTTGTTGCATTTAATCTTCGTTTTTAGGCTCTTCTTTAGGCTTTTGCTCTTGCTCAAGCTGACCAAAGAAAGTTAATAAAGGTAGGCCAAACTCCGTAGGGATTTTGTTAATAAAGGCCTTTAAGTCTGCTAAGTGTTGCTCGTTTAATTGTAACATAATTTTTTATTTTTGTAAAGATAATACAATTGCTTTTAATTCTTGTATTTGTGCTTGTTGTTCTTTTATAGCTTCTACTAATAATGCACTAAATTCAAAAGGAAGATTTAAACTCTTTATTTTATTATTTTCAATAATATCTAATTTATCATCTTCATCAATTAAATTAACTTCTGTTATCCAATTAGGGAAAAATTCCATTACTTCATCAGCTATAAAACCACCGCTTGATTTTGGTCTATCTTTTACAAATTCATCTTTCCAATCAAATGTAACACCTCTTAATTTTGATATTTTATCTAAAGCATTATTAATTGTTTGTACATTTTCTTTTAATCTAATACCCGAAGAATCAGTCCAAGAACCACCGCCCGGCTTATAACCAGCACCCGCAAATAAAGAACCATTAATAGTACAATTATAAGAAGAACTTGCAGCTTGGTTTATACCTACTAAACCATCACCTCTCACTTGAAAATATGCAGCATTCCCGGCTCTATTTTGTACATAAAAAGAATTATCCGAACTATTAGTTCCCGCAGTTACTAATAAACCATAAGATTGTCCGGTAGTTGATGATCCCATAGCACCAATAGTCCAACTATTACCCGTACCTAAAAGTGAAAATAATGGCCCGGTATCGGTAGGAATATTTATTTGAACTTTACCGGTTGATGTAATATACATTCGTGGACTTGCGTTTGTAACAAATTCTATAAAACCTCCCGAACCAACCGATTGAATACTTAAATCTGTATTTGTACCTCCGGCTTTAATTGTAGGAACTGAACCGGTTGTACCCAATGTTAGTACATTACCCGCAAATGTTACATTACTTGTTGCTTTTACAAATGATAAAGCCATTTGTCCGTTAGCATTGTATAATTCAAAATTACCATTTTCACTTGCTGCACCATTACCCAAAAACCATTTAGCAACTCCGCTTTCTTGAAATACAATTCTACCCGCTTTATTTGCAACACCATTTATATTAAATTCTACATTAGTAGCTGCTGCTGCAACGCCAAGTTGTAACGCACCACTAGCTGTAATTCTCATAGCCTCACTTGCAACTCCAAGTGTAATAGCAGTAATATCACTATCTTGACCTATTAGTATTTTATTAGAACTATCAAATGTTACTAATGTTCTATAAGCAGTATTAGCTGCATTTCTTCCTACTAAATAATAACCATTTGATATAGCTAATGATTGTGCAATTAAGCTACTTGAGAACGTAGCACTTGTACCATTTAATGCGCCCGTCAAAGTTCCACCCGCTAAAGGCAAGTAAGTGCTTGATGCTGCGCTTGTAGTTAAGTAAGTGCTTGAGTCCACCGATCCATCTGCTTTTAAAAACTGACTTGAGGTACCGCCACTTTTAACTAGAGACGATGCCGTTACACTACTAGAAAAACTTGCACTCGTACCACTTAAACCACCAAAGAAAGTTATATTCGCACTACCTCCGGCTCCAAAATCCGCTACTTGAGTACCGCTATTAGCGTTAATACTTAGTCCCGCACTTGTTGCAGCTTTTACTTGAGGCGTAGTTAAGATACCGCTAAAAGTAGCAGTAGTACCACTTAAGCCTCCGGTTAAAGTTCCGCCGCCTAAAGGTAAGTAGCTTGTATTATCATAACTAATAGTAGTACCGCTTATCTTTACAAATCCGGTGCCGTTAAGCGCCGCTTGCTTGCCGTTAAAAGTATTCCAGTCTGTGCTAGTCAAAGCACCCGTTGTGCTTGTACTTGCAGCCGCTAAGCTTAAAGCTTGCGTGCTTAAGCTTAAACCATTTGCCGTGCCTATTGTAACCGCTGCGTGCCTTGCCGCCGTGTTAGCAGCTACGTCCGTATTAGCGCTTACGCGTCCTTCAGTATAATAAAGATTAGTTCCCTCCGTTACTTGCGTCGTTGTATAATCACCGCTCGTAGCAACTACCGCGCCGGTGCGTCCAAAGACCGAACTCACGCCGGTAACTAAGCCGCTTACATTTCCGTTAAGCTTTTGTATTGCTTGCAAGATACTATCCGTTGCAGCCACCACACCCGATCCGCTTGTGTAACCGGTTAACGTTGATCCTATCGCTCTAGCGTTTGTAAAATATAAGTTTGTGCTTTCTGCAATATCGTTAGTAACTAAACTAACCGCGCCGGTATATCCGTTAACCGAACTAACCGCGTCAGTGTTGTCTACCTTATCCCAGGTCGCGCCGTTAAATATTATCCAGTCACCTATATTCCAACTTGTGATGCCGTTTATGTTTGTACTGCCCGCCGTTGCAACTATATAATAGTCGCCTTTAGATCCTACGCTACTAACAATAGTAGGTGTGTTTGTTGATGCATTCCAAGTACCCTCGTACATAACGCCACCAACTAAAGCACTAATTTGATTTTGCACCTTACCAAACGCACCCAAAATACTATCCGTGTCAGCAATGGTGCCGCCGCCTACTAAATTAAGTCCGGTTAAAACCTTACCAGTTACCGCGCTATTAAGTAAAGTAGGGTTTGCATAAGTACCGCTTAACTCACCGCCCGCAGCTATGCCGCTTATAGTTGTTAAATATGTATTGTTGTCATAGCTTATTGTAGTACCGCTTATCTTTACAAAGCCGGTGCCGTTAAGCGCCGCTTGCTTATTATTAAACGTAGTAAAATCGGTACTTGATAAAAAACCATTGCTTGCACCGCCAGCCTGGCTTATGCTTACTACTCCGCTCGTTACACTAATTGGCAAAGTGCCGGTTATGGCAGCCCTTGCACGTGCATCGGTATAATAAAGGTTTGTGCCTTCGCTTAAATCCGTAGTAGTTTTACCACTAAACGCAGTATTAAATCTTGCCGCCGTATAATATAAGTTAGTATTTTCCGGTACCGCTGCGGTGTCTAAAGTTTGAAATGTCTTGTCACCTCTATAATATTGCGCCGTTGTACCGCTTGCTAAAAAATTTTCTTTGTTGTTAAACGTATTGAAATCGGTAGCGCTTAAGTATCCGTCCGTTGTTGTATTACTTTGAGCAATACTTATAACACCGCTTACCTCACTAATCGGAGCCGTGCCACTTATAGCACTATGCACTCTTGCATTTGTAAAATATAAATTTGTGCCTTCGGTTACTTGGCTTGTTGTATAATCACCATTTGCCGAAACTACCGCACCCGTTCTACCAAATACGCTAGTTACCGCGTCGGTGTTATCGTCAGTCCAGCTTGCAGTAATTGTGCCGCCGTCTTGCTGGTTTAAAGTTAAAACTTTAGTTGTTGTACCCGTAACCGCTGCACTATTGATTTTATCATTATATGCAGCATCCCAAGTAGCTTGACTTGCCGTTGTTGCTATTGCATAACCGCTCGCCATGCTAAATATACCGCTTGCACTATCATAGTTAATGCCGGTAATTGTCTCGCTTATTGCGGCTCTACTACGTGCGTTAGTATAATAAAGGTTTGTGCCTTCAGCTACTATGCTTGTAGTATAATCGCCGGCTTGACCTACTACGTTACCAACTCTACCAAATACACTAAATACATTACTTGGCAATGGATACGCACCCGTCTCGGTAACTATGTTTACAATCTCTTCAGTAACGTTAATATTTATTACTTCGTCGCTTACGTTTATTATTTCCATTATGGCTTAGTTATATCTTCTTGAACAATAAAGTTACCCCAAATATATGTCTTGACCTCGCCGCTAGGGAAAGTTACATTCATATCGTAGACGTATGATCCAGCCGCTACCTCTACTTTTTTATTAAGGGTTATTTGGTTTCTACTTACACCGCCAATACTTATGCTACTATTAGCCGTGCTTAAAGTTAATTCTACGCTTGCACTTGTAGGCGTTGGCCTTACTTGTATTAAAATAGTAGAGCCGCTTAAGTCTACCGGTGTAACGTCTGCAAGTATTGCAAAGGTTTGACTCCAGGTGTCGTTGCGCCATATCTTTACATTATATTGCGCTGGTCTTAAATCCGCGCTAGTGCTATTACTGCAACTCATTTTTTTATGGGTTTAATGGTATGTCACAAGCATCAAAATCCGAAAACGTTGTCATGTCAAAGCTAACCTCAACACCGGCCAAATAGTCTTCAAACTTATCGCTTATTAAATTATATGTTATATTGTCACTTATCGTCCAATTATTCGCGCCGTTTCTTAACTTACTAATAATGTCAGCGCATATCTGCAACTGATCGCTAGTTACATCGTCCTCAAATTCTCGCTCCATTCCGGACTTATCTAAAAACCAAAGCGTCAAGTTAAAGATTTGCTCACGCCCTACATTCAAGCTACCCGTGTTAACCGCATAACAAGCAACCGGAAAAACCGGCTGGCTATCCGCGAATAACCACTCGCGCGGCGTCGCACTCTTTACGCTTTTTATCATTGCGTGCGTATCTAGTATCGTCTTTATGGTCTTTATTACTTGGTTGTAGGTCATTAAATTTTTGTTTTACTTTGTCTATGAACTCGCGTTTATAACTTCGTACTTTCATAAGGTAAATCTAGGTTACTAATTTTGCGCATCTTATTTGTTCTACCTAAATAAATAGGCGAGGTGTAAGCTTGTATCTGCGGTGCAATCACATCGTAACCGCCACCGATTGTAAGATACTCTTTAAACATGGTAGAATTTTCTCTTAAATAATCTATAAGTCTTTGCTTATAAAATTCCCCGTTGCTCATGTATTTACGCTCAAGTAAATCTAATTGGCCTTTGGTTGGGCTGCTACTATCTTCGCTAGTCTTTTGCATTACGCCTTTACTAAAAAATTGAAAGCTAGTGCTTATAACCATTTCAGCAATTGTAAACCAACAAAGCGCATCCGTTATATAGTTATCAAGCAAGTTCTTTTCGTCCTGGCTTAAGTCACCTATTTCAATACCTTGTTGCAATCTATCATAAAACGTGCTACCTAAAGCCGGCAAAATAAATTTATCTTGCGCTAGTTTAATTAGTGGCTTTATTTGCTTGCCATCAATAGCATCGCTTATCGCGGTGCGGCTTTTAATTAAGGTCTCGTTTATAAAAAGTATGTTTAAACTCATTGCTTATTTTTTTCTAGTTACTATTTTAACATTCCAACGATGGCGGCAATATGGTCTATGGTTGCCGTTAGGCTCCGTAAACCAACCGCCTCTACGATCCCAAACCGAATATCCTAAACGCTCGCTTATATTCTCTATGTCGGCACGGCTCCAAAGCTTAGTCTCGGCTAGTTGTAACATTCGCGCACAAAATGGTCTATTCTTATCATCCTTCGGCCCATAGTAAGTATATCTTAAAAGCACCTCGGTCTTAGTAGCTTTGTCGCCACCAGGAATCTTTTTTAGTGGCTCCGTTAACTTTCTTACTACCGGTGTATAATTAGGGGCTAATATACTTATTTCCATACCGGTTTGGACTAAGTACCCCTCAAGCTTTAGCGCCTCTAAAGCATTATCTATTTGTTGCACGCTTTTGTTAAGCACCTTAGCTAAAACCTCCGGCGTTATTTTTTTGTCTTTGCTAATTAAATCTAGCACGTTTGCTTTAAGAACGTTAATCTCTTCGTCCGCAAACTTTTCGTAGTTTCTAGCTTCGTGCGTTTCTACTACGTCAAAGTCATTAACATTATCGCCACACGCTGCAAACTCATTAAGTAATAATTCGTCTTGCATTGATGCAAATGCTTGCTCCGTTGCTGGATCATCGTCCACACCTAAGAACGTATTAACATCGTCGTCAGTAAATCCAAAACCATTCTTAAGCATTAAGCTAGCTTGCGCTTTGTTAATCTTACCGCTTCCGAACTGACGCACAATACGCATAACGTTTTGGTGCTGGCGTCCGGTTAAGTTTTTAATAGACTCATTTGCAGCCGTTATTGGTTGCGGTGTAATCGTATTTCCGCTTGCATCTATTGTAATGTCTTTAGGTACTAAGCCGGCTAAGCTTCTAATTTCATCGCTTGTCATGCTTTCTAAAACCTTATTAGCTACCAACGGACTAAGTGAATTAATGTTATCGCTAATAATTTGCGCTTGTGTTTTAACGCTTGTGTCTAGAGCCTCCTTGCCCATCAATTCTCTTATTTCATCTTTAGTCAAATTAGCAGCCATAATAGCCTCGGTAAATTCAAAGCTTAATGGTTCTACTGGTATAATTGTATGCTCACCAGGAATGCCGGCTAAGTTCATAAGCTTACTAAATGTAACTTCATGTTCTTGCTGGCGCTCGTTAACGTATGTATTTTGGAAAATTTGATACGCGTCACGGATTTCGCTGCGGCCTCCTAGTTGTCCTTCGGTTTTAATACCAAATAACATAGGGCTTGTAACTTGATGGCAAGAAAAAATTTCTTGTTGTATTAAATTATTGACGTTTGTAAAGTCCTCTTTTGTTAAACTTGTTTCGCCAAGGTCAACAATGTCTACTGCATTTTCTCTTGATGGGTTAAACGCAATTACTACGCGGTCGCCGTCATGGTTTGTAAATTTCTTTTTTAAATCCATTTCAACGTCGGCTTGCTCTTCCTCTTGAGGTAAGCCATTGTTAAAATTAATTAACTTAGTAGCTACAAAGTTATGTTTTGCATTACCTAAAATGTGTCTACTTACTTGAATATCACTTTCAATATAGTTAAGACCTTGAAAATAACTAGGTAACGGATATACGTCACTCTTAGGATTGTACTGCTTAACATATAAAATCTGCGCACCCGTTGGATTGTTAATGTTAAACGCTGGGTATTCTCTAGGCTTTTCTTTAAAGTCGCTTAGAGTCCAGTCGTTCTTAACATAAAAACAACTTAAGTCTTTGCTTGCTCTTACCTTTTGGAATTCAATATGGAATACATCTTTTATAACACCTAAGGCGTTATAAATAATTTGTAAGTAAAAACCGCCATGCAATTCATCGTCTAAGATAGATCGCTTCAAAATTTGATTCCAGCTTTCGCCGTGGGTGTTGGCTTTTTGGGTTATGTCCTCAAATCCCTTGCCATAAATGTAGTTAACCTTGCCTTTAATAATAGCGCCATGCTTAGGACTTTCGCCGTAAAGGTCTATTAGATAGGTTGGGTAATTGTTTTTTTCGCCAAACTCAATATAGTTGCGGCCCCTTTTCTCTTCAAATTTAGGTTGCTGCGCTTGATCAAATTGGACGTTAATTATGTTATATGCTTTACTCACTTGAATAGGTTTTAAATTCGTTACATTGTTCGTCGTACACCGGTTCTGCGCACTCCGTGGCCTCTTGTAAATACATAAAGCCCTCTTCTACTATTGCGCCACTTAAAGCCTCTTTTTTATTTGTAGCACTTGCTTGCTCACGGATTCTATAACGCCAAGTACCACACTCTTCATTGTCAAAAACTGCCTTTAAGACTAAGACCTTTTGGTATCTATCTTCGGTGCTTATATTAGTTCCTACAAATATAACACTATCTTCGGTAGCGCTTGTAAAAATAAATAAATATTTAGGGTTAGCAATTGTCGCCAATTCTAAGCCAGTAAATATCAAATTATTATCCACCCCTTTATATATATGTAACATTTGTTTTAAATTAAAATGCCCTACCCACGCAATGTAGGTAGGGCATAATTAAATAACTATTAGGTAGAATTACCCAGCAGTCTCAAGCGCTAAGCCTACTGCATTAGACACTTGTAAAAAATCATCCTTTTCAATACCAGTCAAAGTAATATTATATCCGTTACGATCACCAGCCGCAGTTCCACTTGTTGATTCCGTAGAAGCTAAGTAAAGACCATTGTTTTCGCCATACATTCTATAAACTCCGTCCATATCTAAAGTAACCGCAATTAATTTATTCTTGGCTAAAGTACGTACAATATTAGCAGTTGTAGAGTCTCTCTTGTTTAAAGGGAATACAACCTGGTGTGTATAAAATACTGATCCGTTTTCCTCGGACGCAGTTGCATTAGAACTTGTATTTGCAGTTGCACGTGGCACCTCAAATTTGTAAAATCTTTTACCAGCTACTTTAGTAATGCCGGTAACTAGACCGCTTACCTCGGTAACGCCGGAGATATTGCCGAACTCGGCTAAAAATACGGCTTGTAAGCCTCCGATATTTTCGCGGCAGTCAATGCTGTACCCGCTTGAAATTGCACATGGCATAATAAAAAAGTTTAAAAAAAAGGCGGCTTAATCACCGCCTTTTCTTGTTTATAATTTAATTAGATTGCTGACTTAAACTTAACACATAAAGTTGTGTAAGCTACGTTCACACCTAATTTGAATGCTACTCTATAACGAACCTCGTTATTATCTTTAGAATACCAAATCATGTAGTTTTCTTCTTCAGCTTCTAAGTCAAACGCCATTGCGATATTAGACAAAGTAGTTGCGTAAATGTCACCAGTTCCGTTCAATCCGTTAACCGCTACTAACTCTACGTTAGTTCCTGGAATAACAAAAGTTTGGTTTGCATCTCCGTCAACTTTGTAGTTGTAAAGGTTCAATGCTTGATAAGCTAAAACTGCTAATCTATAAACATCGTTACCACACATAACTTTTAAGTCTTCAGCGTCAATGATTTCAACTGGGATAGCTTTGTAAACTGCATTCAATACACTCACTACGTTAGCAGCGGTAATTGTTGCAATTGGGCCGCCCGATACATAACCGGATACGTTAGCGTCAACTGGAGAACCAGCATCAATTAACTTAATCAAGCCATCAAAAGGCACTAAGTTTAAGTTAGCACTACCAGTATCACCTTGCCAAATTCCAACTTCTAATTGCTTAGCAATCATCTTGTTTTTTTGCTCGGTAAACTTAGCTTGAAAATCTGCCCATCCAAAATCTTCGTAAGTTGATCCAGCTTTTAAAGCTTCTTGAGAAAAATATGCCTCAAAATCTTTAGGGCAAATTGTCTCTTCAATTTTGATTTTACCTACTGTAACTGTTGCTTGACTTAAAGTTGTTGTACCTGAAGGGTTCCAACCGCAAGAGTCAGTTTGAAAGTTTGCGTTAGTAGCTAACTTAGGTACTTTTACGCTAGACTTAGTCTTAGGTAACAAGATACCACCAGCCTTTAATAAAGACTGCGTTTTTGCCGCGAATACGGCTTCGGTTAATAAAGGCGCAATTTCTTGTTTACTATATGCGCTTATGCCGCTGAATGATAATGCCATTTTATTATAATTTTAGTTTATGAACAAATTGATTTTGAAAATTTTTCAAACTCGCTCTTTGCATCTAATTTTTGATCCGCAAAAGCGTTGCTTGTTTTAACACCAGCATCCGGTGCTGCTTGAGGCGCTTCAACTAGCATCTTGCTAATTTGCATTAAGCCCTCAATTACTTTATTTGCTTGACCTAGTTTAGCTTCGTATTGAGCAAACTTAGATTCGTATGCAGTAAATTTCTCGTTTGTTGCTGATTCAAAAGCTGCAAATTTTGCGCTCATATCTTCAACTACTGGACTTTCTACTTCCGGCATATCTTCCATCTTTGGCTTAATTTCCATGATAACTCCGTTGTCAGCTAAGACAATAGTTTCACCACTTTCAAGGATATGCTCGCCAACTGGAGCCGGTACGCCTTCAATAGTTACAATACCGCCTACTGCTAATTCAGTTACTTCAACAATGGTGCCGTCTTTTAATTTGGCTTCCATCATTTTAACCGGTGCCGCAGTTTCACCGCTAGGCATTGGCATTGATTCGTTTCCTACAAGTTCTGCAAAGAACATAGAAACTTTGTTTAAAATGTTTTGTGCTTGTTCCATGTTTATATATATTATTTATGTGTTAAAGGTACTTTTAATAATTCTGCTAGTTCTGCTAGTTTTTGTTCTGCATAGGTAGGATTCTTTTTTTCGCTAGGGTATTCAAAATATCCCTCTACGCTAAAACCTTTTACCTTGCCTTGTTTTATTAGCTGCCATGCTTGTTCATTTTCTACATAGAAACTACCAAACCAGCTTCCGTCTTTAGCATCTTCAAATCCGGCCATCGGTTGTATTCCTCTTGCTTTGTCTACAATAAAACTTTCAAACATAATAAGTCCGTCAAGCTGCATATCTTGATCGTGCATTAAATTAACGTTGCCTTGGTAGCCTTTTTTACTAAACTTAATCGCAATATCTTTTATAGTTTCTGCGCTAAAGGTTACAAAATGCTCACCAAATTTTTTATTGTTTCTATAAATAGGCTTGTCTGCTAGCATTAATGGGCCGCTTATAATATGCTTGTCTTCGTCTTGAATAGCAAAATTAAGCTTAGGCTTATCATTTGCAAAATGCTGCTCCCACATTGAATTGCAAATAGCTACCGCTTGTTCACTTTCTTTGCCTTCATTAATAACATAGCTTATGCATCTAGGTAAAAATGCGTCTTTGGCTTCGCCTTTTGCTGGCTCAATAAAATCTTGGCTAAATGCCACAAAGTCACGCTGAATAGCCGGCTTGTCTACAAGTGCAATAAAAGATACTTCCGCATCGTCTTGCAGTTCCTCTTGTATTTTAAGTTCGTAAATAGGTAAGTCCATACTTAATAAATATCTTTTTTATAGTTTATGTACTTTTAATTGATTCTAGCCGCGCGGTTAAGTCTTAAGATACGTTCTTGGTTACCACTCACGTCGCTTTCAACTACATAAGCCCTAGCCGCTACATTTCCTATTTGGTTAATTTGCCCTTGATTTAATGTCGTCGTAGTTGCTTGAGCCGCTAAAGGTGCCGTTGCATTAACCCTTGGAATGGTAGGAGCGGACACACTAAATGAAGGGCCGCCGCTACCTTTTACTTGAGACATTACACTTTTTGCTCTACTAGCTGCAGCAAGCACTGCCAAAATTTGAGACGCATAAAAAATAGGAAATGCAAAAGGTGCGGCCGGGCCGGTTGCTTTTGCTCCTTTTTGTGCAATATCTAAGCCTTGTATAAATCCAACTCCGGTGCCTATTGCAATTTCAGCAAGCCCGGCTATTTTAGCTGCGTTAGTTCCTTTTTCAAATAAAGCAGATAAGCCACCGGCAATATTACCTATTGCGTTAGCTAGCGCTAATCTTGCTTGCAACTCCGCATCTGCAAAAGCTATTTTTTTTGCGGTTGCATCCTCTTCAATAGCTAATATTTGAACACCAGTTTGCCTTACATTTTCTATTGATTTTTTTTGCCATTCTAGGTCTTTATTTATTTGATCATTTCTTTTTTTATCTGCCTCTTCTTTATCTAAAGCCTCGTTAGCTTTAATTTCTTGTCTGCTAATTCCTTCAAGATTTTTACGTGCAAATTCTCTTCGCTTTAAATAATCTTCGTAACTTTTTAAAAGTTCTGCTTGCTCTTTTTCTTGGGCTTTTAAAAGTTCTGCTTCGCGTTTTTCCGCAGCCGCTTTTTGATTAGCTAACCTTTTTTCTTGCTCGGCTTTTTCTGCGTCTGTTAACTCTTTACTTCCTTCAATAAACCTTTCATTTGCAGCCTCATATCTTGTACCAAATTCGGTAACGGATTTTTTTGCATCGTCCCAAGCACCGGCAAAGTCGCCACTTATAAACTTTTTAACCGCCGATCCTACAAGGCCAATACCTTGTAAAAAAGAACTTAAAGCACTATAAGCAACTTTAAAGCCTTGCGTTACATAAGGCAACGCCCTTTCTGCAAAGTTTATAAAGCCATCAATTAACGGCTGCATTGCTCCTAAAATTCCGTTTAATAGTCTACCTACTTGAGTCATTATAGGCTCAAGCTTTTTCATTGCGCTTTCATTCTTAGCAAACGCCGCCGCAAGTCCGGCAACTAAAGAAACTATTAAGCCAATACCCGTAGCTTTTAAAGCAGCACCAAAGCTAGTAGTTGCAACCTTTGCTTTATTAAGCGCACCTCCTAGCATACCTAGTGGGCCGCCAGCATTTTCTAGCGTGTCAATCCAGTCGCTTGATGCTTTCTTAGATCCTTTGATTTTATCTTCTAAGTCGTCAATTTGATTAAATAAAGTTTTAAACTCTTCGGAACCGGCCGCAGTATTTTTTAATTGCTTTTTAAGTTCTTTAAGTTCGGCAATACTACCAGCCGCAGCCTTGCCAATACCGGCGACCTGGTCTTTGGTTTTATTCGCTTCAGTCGTTGCTTGTGTGGAGTCCGTTTTTATTTCAACGACTACT
>Ga0181358_1000537_pt1 | contig 16853 bp, 10 predicted proteins | sample Fa13VDMM110SD_FD_130096 | JGI IMG/M metagenome (GOLD analysis project Ga0181358, IMG submission 130096) | Freshwater viral communities from Lake Michigan, USA - Fa13.VD.MM110.S.D | ecosystem: Environmental > Aquatic > Freshwater > Lake | place: USA: Michigan | collected 2013-09-24 | reverse complement strand
TGCTAGCAATCTTACATTGCCAGTGTTTATATCTGCATCAAAAGTGCAAAATAGAGCAACTGAATTTGCTGTACCATATTCCGTCAAGAATACAGTAGATCCATCATGGGTCAAAAGTAATTCCGAAGCTTGATAACCAGTAGTATTATTCTTAACTTCTATAAGATACTTAGATGTTCTATATGTTGTTGCTGAATACGAATCAACAACTGTCTGTCCGGCAGTTGTGTTTGCGTAAGCAACAGTATTAGATTGGATTGTTAATACACTACCAACGTTTACTCGAGTAGTGATACTTGCTGTATTAGAAACGGTAAGCGTATTTGCTAATGTAACGTTATTCGATATATCAAGAGAAGTACCAAATATTAACCAACGTCCGTCTGTATTTCCTAACGTCACTCCGTTGGCAGTCGGTAATGTGGCGCCATTAAAAGTAGCTGTATTGGAAACGTTTATAGAGTTGGCCCACATCTCCCAACGGTTTGTTGTGTTACCTAGAGCGCGACCTGATACATCTGGTACAAAATTACCAACAATATTGGCAGTAAATACGACAGTTCCCCCAACGCTAAGATCACCAACAACGTTAGCGTTACCGAAAACTTTAAGGCTTTGTCCTATCTCTGTGTTACCTACAACTTCTAGGCCATGCTCTACTTTAAATTTTGTATTTCCGATTGCCATGTTGTTATGCCGTTAGAGAGATGTTTAATCTGAGCTCAGAGTTAGTAAGAGTCTGGGTAAAATTTAGTATTGCATGGGTTGCATTAGCAGTTATACTATACACACCTAAATTAGCAGCTGCTGGAGAATGTAACGTTGCATATTCAGTTATAAAAGCATCTGTACCATTCGTACCAGCTAAAATTTTAGAAATCCGAGTATTAGCTCCGTTTTTTACAACCGAGATTATATCTGCCCCTTTATAATTTGCCATTTCCCAATTATAAACTGGAAGAGGGGATCCCGTCGTGACTCCAAGACTAGCATTAGCCACGCTTGTTTGTATTCCATATACTCCAGCTGCACCATATTGAATAGTATTAAGAGTTACTTTATTTGTGACTTCTATAGACCCTGTAAACAAAGTATTTGAAGTAATATTAACACCATTAGATGTAATATTAACGGTGTTGCTTGCAATGGATAGAGTATTGCCGGTTATTGATGTATTTGTAGATCCAAGGGTTGTATTGGCTGCTGTAAAGTTAACATTACTTCCAATAACAAGCCTATTGCCAGCCATGGTGACGTTAGCATTAAACGTTGCATTAGAACTGACGTTGAGGGTTGGTCCTGTTACAAACATTGTAACAGCATTAACAGCCACAACGCTGTTTGTAATTGTTAGGTTAGCAGAGAGACCAACATTAGCTCCAGTAAAACTTGTATTAGAGGATATTGTTAAATTTGCAGCTGCGTTAACAGTACCCCCTCGTAAAGAAGTGCCTACTGTTATTGTATTTGCGCCAAAAATACCAATTAAGTTTGTATTGCCGGTTGTATTAGCTCCATCATTAGAGGAGTTGGCAGTAATTACTTCAGAACCGATTGCTGAAATTACCTGATTAGTTTTTGTAATGAGAGACGAAAACGTATCCGTAGCTATTACAACTGAATTTATACTTTTTGCCATTATTTGTTACCGTTAATTAACTGACTCAACAATTTTTTAATATCCCCAATATCATTTTTGAGGGAACTCACTTCACCAACTACCTTTGTTAATACAATATCTTTTGCGCGTGCATCTCTATATGCTTGTAAAGATACATTATCAGTATTTAGGACGGCTTTAACTCGTCCGGGTGTATCATCTTTCACGTAACCAGGATATTCTGTCTTTATCATGCGGAGACTGCTATTGCTCGTAAATCATTAACATGCGGGACTCTGAATTCCGTCGTGGATAAGAGTACAATCTTGACTGCAAAGTTCTTATACCCATCAAAAGCAGAATATGATGTATTATAATAGCGAACAATATTATTATTTTGAATATTAACAAATCCAGAATTCTTTTCTGATATTTTATCAATTAATAGACCAGTCGAAACCATACTAGCATTTGATACGATATCTCCAATTGTAATAGAAGATGTATTAGCTGCTGTGACGATTGATACAATGTGATTATTTGGGAAGTTGGGTTGATATATCTTTACTAAGTCATTCACAGAAATTTCTGTGTTGACGGTAGCTCCTATCCCTAACACAACATTATTTCCGTTTTGAGTGGTGTATAAACCAGCAACAATTGTTCCTGTTTGGTAATAAGGAATTTTATACTCAAGCTCTACAATATCATCACGGTTGTATGGATTGCTTAATACAGCTGCATCCGTTACAAGCTCAAGTTTTGTCCAGTTTTTATCATCAAATGGATCAGGATCAACGTTGTTATGAAATTTGCCATATACAAGAATATCAGTATTTGCTGGCTTATAAGCACTCAAGTATACACGGAGGTCTTCCGCATCTTGACCATCAACCAATACTACACGCTTAGAGATGTATTTGCTTGTTGCGTTTCCTTGAGAAAGATGTTCGTTGGCAGAGCTATTATTAATATCATACCGCGACACAAACGCATCTAAATTTTCTTCTTTAACGTAAGGAGATGTGTATGGATTAATAGTTGTAAATGTTAATTCTGATTGAAAGGATTTTGCATTATTAAACGTTAAAGTGGCAGAATTTAAAACTTCAGTAGATCGAGTCGCAAATACAGCAGGATAACTATCTAAGAATTTAACTTGGCCAAGTTCGGCAGAAACTTTATTGCCTACTGCAATCCCATAAGAAGAATTTGCTACGTTGAAGGTAACATTGGTGGATGTACCAGCTGGTGTAAATATGTTATACGATGGTCTAAGGTATCCTGCTTCGAAATCTTCCAACGCTTCAATTTTGCAGCTAGCTTCAGAATCCACACCTTTTATAAATGAGTCCACTGTAAAGTTTACAGTAGCATTAGCTGTAGAGTTTTCTAAAACTATACGTTCTGCTAATCCTTTCACATCATAAACATTAGCCACAGGAGTAATAATATATTTAGCTGTACCATTAGAAAAAGACGGAGACAAATCAATTGTAAGGGATGTGTTGTTTGCAATGGAAACTACTTCACGTACGTCTGCATTACCAACAGTCCCATCTGTAATTACAAATTTATTTCCTACTTGTAGAGTAGATGTAAAGGTAGTGCTGGTACCAACAATAGTGACGGTTGAGCTATTAGCAACTACGTTTCCAGTACTCGGAGCATTGTTTTGCCAGACATACTCCCCACCTTTAAAATTGCCAGAAATGCTATTGGCATAAAATTTAATAAATTCATTATCATTATTAGTAACTTTAAACGTGCTATTACTAGAAGTAAACTTAGCTATTTTTAAATTAAATTTTAAATCAGCATCTTTTAGCGGGGTTAGCTGTTTACCATTAGTAATGGTATAAAAGAATCCATCAACTTTACCAGAATTAACTTGCGTATTATTGGTAGTGTTGAGAATCTTTTCTCCAGCTTTGTTCCACCAGAGACCAAAGTCATTATCACTACCATCAAACTTTACCAGTAGAGCAAACGTTTGTGTGGTCTTTACAGCGACGGGAAAATTAAAAGAGAAATTTGTAGCAGTAGAGGCTGTATTGGAGCTACTTATATTATCATACTCTACGCGTGCTACTTCCGGAAAGGTTTGATCTAAAACAGGTATTTCATTATCTACAGGACAAACATAAACTGAAACCCCAGGCTTGTAAATACCTGTTGCAGATAGACCTATACTTGGTTTTGTTTTAAAATATAAATCGACACTAGTAATAAAAATAGTGTCCGCTTGCCTTACAGCATCTTTATCAATATAAAACGTTTGTGCTAAATCAAATTCTGATGCCATTTATTTTTCTCCAAATCCTGCTTGGAATTCTTCTTCCGTGGGTCTATACGCCTCAATATTAATATAACTTGCAGCATAAGAAAACGCGTCAGTTTGGTAACTGTTAGCTAATTCTGTTTGATTTAAGTTTACTATTACCAATTCTTTTTTTCCAGCTAAAGAATTAATGACGCTATAATATTCAGCTAGCTCTGTTACTAGTTCTGGTAAGTTAGAAGCGTAGTAATATACTAATTCCAATTTACCATTTGCATCACTAATGAGGGGATCGCCAAGCTTTCCTCCAATAGGTTTGAATTGTGTGCTTGGAACTTGTTTGTTTTCAAAATACAAATAATGGTAGGTCAGAGGAAGCAAACCATTTGCAGTAATATTAAATGCTTGGTCTCTAACTACAAAAATAATTTGAGGTTTACGTGTTGGCATAGTATTATTTATCCCCCAAATTCATTGCATCTAAACACTTAGTAGCGTATTTTTTTGTAACTATTAAGCCAATTGCTAGCATTATAAAAATCCACCCAAGGCTGTTGGGGATAGATAATATATTAAATTTCTTACCTTGCGCAAGATTAGTGACATTATCAAAAGTCCACTTAATATACTTTGCTGCCCATGTATTACGTTTTTTGATAATAGGTATCCATAGCTTAGGTCCTACGACTTGATATCCTTTATGAATTGCGCGACCTATAAAATCTTTATCCAGATCTTTAAAGGACCAACTCATTAGTCTTAACATATCGCGCTTAGACCAACCATTATTTTGTTTAGCTAATTCCGTAGCAACTACGCAAGAATATCCTCCGGACGGTCCAAAAAATTGAGTGCCTGACCCACCGCCACCGCCACCGCCACTAGGAGGATCAGGAATAATTTGTACTTCGCCACGAGCTAATAATCTAAAAGTTCCTGGGGAAGTTATTATTGATCCATTATAGTTTGTTTTTTTACCATCGGAATTTACCGTCGATGTGGCTAGTTCTTGCTTTATTAAAGTTTCTTCAGTAAATGGTAACATTAAAGATTTATCAGCAAAAACAGCAGCATTTGTGGTAGCATCAGTTCTATCAAAAACAAGATTCAAATTATACTGCTTAGTTTTTGGATGCAACTGACTTAATGATTGTTCAATTGTTGCATAAAACTCTTTACTGGTAGTATCTACTACGGTATAGTCATCAAAGTTATCGACAAAGAAACCGTTTTTAAATCTATTAATAGCTGCATTAACAGAACTTGGAATTACTATATCTTTAACTTGAGTTTCTAATAAATTTAAGCTAACATAATACTCTAATTGATTAATGCGTTTTTCTAATACGCCAATATCAGACATATTGTAGGATTTGGATTGAGTATTTTCTTCAAATTGCGTTGTAGTAATTCTAGCGCCATATAAAGAGATACGCGTATTAATTTCTCCTGATTCGTTACCAGCACTCTTACTTGCAATAGTTACGTTTGTATTACCTAAGACCATCGGTAAAGAAGGATATGGGTTTGTAGTTACAATAGCAAGGGTTACACTATCAACTGGTTTACGAGGAGGCCGGGAATCATTTATTACAGAAGCCCCTTCCAACACTTCAAACGATCCATCTTTTTTAGCAATAATTCTATCCGTACGAGACAAATAATATTCTGCATCAAAAGATACTTCTGAATCTGGAGCTGGAAAATATTTATCGGTGGAAGCAAAGGTTTCTGTGTTGGCTGGATTTACAGACGCGGCTCCAACCGTATTTGCAATGTTCGCTGTGTTAGCCACATAGGGACGGAAATCAAATGTGTCACGAAGATCAAAATACTTTTTATCAGAAGTAATTACTTCTGGGATTTCCATTGTATTAATAGTAGTATTGGAAGCTGCTAAAGTTAGATTATCATTTACTGAATAAGAGGATACCGTCAAGAAGCCTGGAGCTGACGAAGTAAAATTATCAAACTTAGCTAACAACCACTGGGTACTAGAAAGAGTCAATGTAGATGTTCCTTTTTGGACCAAATAAGCCTGGTCATAAAAATTTCCATCATGCCCTTGATCCACATAGAAATGTTTGGTGATATCTAAATCGCTTGCTGTATTTCCAAGATAAACGTTTTTTAACCTAACTGCATCGGGTAATCCTAAACACCAAGGACCAGTAGATCCTCCAACATTATTACCGGTGTATAATTTAACAAAAGAATTTCTTTTTACATCTTTTGTAGACTGAAGAGTATTTGTCCGACGTGCATTAAAACTAACAGCAGCATTAATTGGAGAAGCTAAGGATTCATTTAAATGAATTTTTAGTGTGGTGCTACTTCCTCCAACATTGACTATACGACCACTTCTAGTTGAAAGAGGTATTGGGTAAAAGGCTGGAAAAAACTTTTTAATTTTGGTTGATGTATTGGCAAAGCTGACGTTGGCATCTATTGCTAAAGATGTTGTATTAGTAATTCCAGTAATTCGCCTTACATCAGATACTGAATTATTAGGAGAGAGTAATATATAATCACCAACTTGTAAATCACTACTAAACGTTGTACCCGATCCTGCTAAGGTGTTGGATGTTGTGAGTGTAGTAACTGTCCCTGACAGATTTGCAGCTGCTTCAGTATTAGCCAGTGGAACAAGAATAATGTCTTCTTTCTGACTGGACGATAATGTACTATCAGCTGTATAGGGAAATTGTTCTCCGGCAGAAGTTAAGGTGAGAGTTAACATACCGTTTGCAGCCAACGAACCACCTTCCTCTGTTGTTCTGTATGTGAAGCTAACGTTGTTTGCTACTTTAACAGCTTTAAGACCAGTAGTAAATAACAGGTTATTATTATCAGTGTCTTTTAAAATTGTCTCATTAGCTGTCGTGGATGCATTGTATTCTTGAACTGCATCAGCAATACCATCATTGGTGCCATCATAGTAAAAGGCTCTTACATTTTTAAATGCGTAGCCAGCAGTCATTTTAATATCAAACAAATATAAACGATACACAGCATCAGCTGTACCGGGTTCTCCTGACTCATATACTAATGAGCGTGTGCGGGCTGTACCTATAGCACTACCGCTGGGGGTAATGCTTGTTCCGGTAGGGAACGTCAGTCCCCCAACAAGATTGGATACACTGCTACGCAAACTAACCGTGGCCCCTGTTTTAAATCCAAATACGCCTGCTAAATTTTTAACGCGAACGTAGTTACCATAGTTAGCGGTAATAAATTGATTGTTTTTTGTTGCTGTAGATGTTGATTTTTTAATATCCAAATACGTATTTTTAAGAGATTGTACTCGCTCGCCAGAAATATATGCAAGACCTGGATCTACTAAAGCTACGTTGTGAGTCACATTAGCTGTATCTTGGTCTTTTGTAATGACCAAAAACTCATCTACTACAAAGTCTCCACTTGTCTCGTTCGTACGACGAGCAAATTCTTTACCTAATGTATTGTAAACGGTATTGCGATTCTCTTTATATGGCTCGCCATTTTTAAACTCTACTAAAGTAAAGAATTCTACGTTGGCTGCAGCATTAGCGGAACTTAATGTCACTAACTCAGGAACAAGTTTTAAGCGATCAGCACCTGGAGCTGTATAATTTGTTGTGCCAAGAGCATTATCATAGAGGCTATCGTCCGTGTAAACGTTTACAGTAGCTTCTGTTGTTTTAAATCCTACAACTACGTTATTGGGCGAGCTGGAATATTTGTCGACTAAAATAACTTGAGGATCGACGCGAAGGAAGTATCCCTTCTGATAAATGATACCTTCTGTAGTAGCAAATGCATACCCATTTCCTACAGGAGCAGTGAAACTACTATTAGCAATTGTAACTTGAGCTTTGTAATTGTAAGCAGTTAAGCTAAGGGTACTGACCGAAGCGGTGCCGTTTAGAGGTTTAATAGTCACATGTGGGGCAACGATATAATTATTACCTCCAGCCTGAATGGTAATATCAGTTACGACTCCCAACGAGTCTGTCGTAACAACACCTGAAGCTCCACTACCAATTAAACTTACTACATTAGCAATGGCCCCCGAAGAACCTCCGGTCACATTGTATCCTGGCGCAAATGTCCACTCAGCGCTATTGGCTGATGTGTTAGATAAATCAGCATTTAATGGTTTAATTTGTATGACGAGAGTATTAGCAATAATGCTATTGTTTACTCCAATGATTGTAGCTTGAGCTCCTGTGGTAGCTTGGGTAACTGTCTCCCCATTAGAAAAAGAGCCAGAAGATGTATTAACACTTAGAGCACTTACAAAAACAAGACCGTCGGAGTTGGAGAAATTTAATCCTCCATTATTGACTTCTACATTATATACTGGATAGCTTGTACTATAAATTGTTAAGGTTTGTCCGTTAGCAAAAGTAGACGTATTTCCAGTAGTAGAGCTATTAATATACTGAAGATATAATGTATTTAATTCAGGGTCTCTCTGTTGGTATCCATTAGCACTTTTAACAACACGAGCTACAAGATTTGCTGTATTTTTTACAAACAAATTCTCATATTCGGTTGGGATGACGGGCTGACCATCAACTTGCAAATCTCCAATTTTAATATATTGATAATTTGGAAGATATCTAAAATTAACTCCACTTATAATTGTACCGCTTTTAAATACATGATCCCCAAACCGTTCAATTTGCTTTTGGAGGATGGTTTGAAGTTGATTTAATTCGCGGGCTTGTACAGCAACGCTTGGCTTAAACAAAACGCTGTAAAAGTCTTTGGTTTCGGTGTAGTCATCGAAGTATGGACTACTGGAAAGATTGGTCTCGAGTGGCATAGGTCCTCTTAGAACTTCATAATAATCTTAATAACTTCGGTCTGGTTATTAGATCTAGAAATTGGGTCTGTATTTTCTATATATAGCACTTCTCCTGAACCAATTACTAGATCGGGAGGAAGCTTTGATGTTACATTTGCAGTGGCTGAGCTCGTGTTGCCAATTAAATCTAGAGTTGCATTTAATGTGCCACGCTCATCAGTTAAAAATATGTAATTGCTATCTACAGAATGAAAAACAGCATTTGTGGTGGATATATCCGACTGATACACTGTCTCATCAGCTTGGAATGTTCCGGTTATAGTGCTATAGGGGTATTTAGCCCGTTGATCGAATGTATCAAAGTTCTTTGTAATATTATTTATTACAAAACTCGCAACGTTTGCTGTAGCAGTAGAAGTTGCTCCTGTTACAATCCGACCTGCTGCAAACGTACCTGCTACGTTGGATAGTCTCAAGGTAGAACCTGAAAAGAAAGTTACTACTCCTGAAGCGTTTGTGTTAGCTTGAGTAACAATTTCCTCATCTACGTAGGCCCCAGCAACAGAGGTTAGGGTAAACTCTACATTAGCAAATAGCGGATCTTTTAAGACCCCAATAGTCCTATAGTCGTTTATTGTCGGAATTGTATTAGCTTCGTTGTTAGCGAATGATACACTAAATCCAAGGTATCTGCCTCCAAGCTCATATTCTGGATCAGAGCCATGCCCTCCTTTAGGACCAATGACAACGCTAAGATTAGCCGTATTAGAAACCCCTCCCGTATTACCTACAACAGTAGCTGTAGCAAAAGAATAATTTTGCCCTCGGTCAATAATTTCTACACGAAAAATGGAATTACTAGAAGAGGTATTAACAAGGGCGCGCGCTTTGGCGCTACTACCATCCCCTGTAAAATTAATAGAAGGAGTTATTTGATAGCTTGAGGTTGTATCTGGAGCTATTGTAAAGGCAGAGTCAATGGTTACTACTTTATCTGTCCCTATAACACTATAAGTGACAATCTTGCGCATTTGTCCTAATCCAGTACCGCCACTAATGTATATCGAACTATCGTTGTAAAAATTGCTATTAGCGCTAGCCCCTGTAGCTAACCCATATTTTGTAGTATCACCTCCGATACGAAGGTTGGTAGCCTCAAATGTATTAGCAAAAGACGAGTTATAATTTGAACCTCCGCTTGCAACTGTAATTATATCGATAGCTCCACTAACAGCATTAGCCGTAACATTTGCATTTGGAATTACAGGAATAAAATCCACAGTTGCAAACTTATCAAATTCACTTTTTGTTATGCTGTACATATATTTCCACACATAACCATCGCTAGTGCTATAATATTCATCATCAGCCCCAGTATCCGCAAACTCTGGTCGTTGTGTGGAGGCGGTTCCTCCGTTATTATCTAATACCTTAAAAATATGATATTGGTAAACGGCATTGGTAACGACATAAAAAGCGCTATTGGATAAATCCAAGGTACTATTGTATTTGGGGTAAACAGTATTAGCTGTCCAGTCGTGCCGAGGAATCATTATCTTTACATCATCGGAAGACACTCGTTTTCCAAAAATCATATTGCGATATGAGTCTACATTTATTTCTTGAATGCTGTTTGTAGGATCAGGAACCGAGGCATCCCCATTGGCATAGGGTACGTGCCTCCCTACAAATACGTAGTATGCATTGTTGGCTGCTTCGGTTATAGATTCACGCAATTGTTTTGCGTTGTTTAATCTAAAATAATCGGTTATAAGTTGTTTTGCCATATTATGTGTCTAGTGTAATGCTAATGTAAGAAACGTTAGCAATTGCTCCGGAATTTGCTCCTGTAACCAAAGAAGAAACTACAAAATTAGAGGATACATTGGTTATATGTAATGTATTTATAGAGGTTGTAGCAACGTATGAAGCGTTTGTATTAGCGACAGAAACTACATTTGCATATGCATTAGATGATACGCCATACGCCGTAGTATTGCTGTTCCAGCTACCACTAACAAGCCTTATCTGGGCTTGGGTGTTATTAGCAGCAAACACGGTACCATTAGCGGTATGGGTACCTCCCATAGCATTCGCTTGATATAATACTTCTCCTACTGCATATGATCCAGTGACTGTATTACCTTGCTGTATATTATTAATAGTTAGCGTTCTGCCAATAATAGCCTGAAAAGTATTAGACGTATCAATTGTACCTTCAATTAACTTAGTATACAATGTGCTGTGAGTACTGTTAGACGTGACTGCGATAACATTAGCGCTACTTGAATTGGTACTAAAGCTAGGAGTAGAAATTTGCGTAAATTGTTCAATGTATGGCTGATTATTTGCAATTATAATAATTCCATTGGCAGTAGAAAGCGTTCCATTGGCAGATCCTTGGTTTATAACTTCTCCGTAAGTGAACGATCCGTTACCAGCTATAACTGTTAAATCTATAGCCCTATCCACTGTTTCTATAATATTACTACTTTCGAAATCAGGGGCAGAATCCACTACAACTTTACCAAAAAACTCTGTACCGGCTGTATGAACAACGGACTTTAAAATATCAGCATATTGACCAAGAGGAATTCTGGATTGTACTTCATAGCTGTAATCTTGATAGTAAGATCCATCGTGTATTTTTTCTACACTATCTAAAAAACTACGCTGAGTTTCGAAGTACCCTTCACCCACACCCTGATTGGTTAAAACTGCTCTTGCAGTGACTTGATAAGCACTATTTGCCTTTGTCAACGTAATCGTCTCATCTTCCACATACCCAAACCCTGAGTCTAATACTTGTAGCTGGGATACGACAGTATTAGCAACCTGAACATTAGAAGATATATTAGCATTTTCCCCTAAGGACAATGTAGCAACATCCTCAGCGGCATCTATTATCAAAGCAGTAGATCCTGAAGACTTACCTAAAACTGTATATCCAGCATAAAATTCATTATTTAAATTTAGTCGTTTTACTTTTAAAATTGATGTATTGCTACTCTTTACAGAGCCAAGAGTTGTAATTACAAGAGTAACTGCACTAGATAGACTTACAGTAGCTGTAGCATTAGTTGTAAGGGTATTGATTCCATATGTGTTAACAAACGTGCCAGTGGTATTGCTTATCTTTAGTGTACCCGCTCCCCCTGCAATATTTATTTGGTATACAAATCCTGAAGCAGTGTTTGATACTCCATTATTTTGCCAAATATATTCTCCTATTTCCGCAGTACTTGTAGCGGAGCCATTTGCTGCTGTACCTGAGAAAGAGGATACTGTAAGCTGTTGGCCAGTAGAATTACTAGACATTTCTACAATTTCGTCTTCTACAAATAGACCAGTAACGCTGCCAATTTTTAATGTAACATCATGTTTTTCTAATGCTGCAACTTCTGGTTCAAACACTAATACATAAGGTTCATCGTTATATGTCTCGCCAGGATTAATTGCAGTCAATACTGAAATTTCTCCAATGGTTTTTGTACTTTGCCGTAAGATATTCTGAAGGATTGTACCGGTGGTTCCTGCTGGGTATTTGACAAAACCGTAACCGTTTGCAGCAACGTTGGAGTTACTTCCATCCAATAAGATGCTCATAAATGCAATATTGCCAGTATTATTTGATCTTAACAAATCAGGAAAAACAACTACAGTTTCGTCATTAGTAATACGACCTACACTGAATGTTGCTCCAAAACCAGTACTAGTAGAAAAAACATTAGCGTAGGTGTTAGATGTTAACCCATACACATAGTTTCCTGGAAAAGAAACGAAAGAACCAGTAATGCTAAAAACTCCTAAAGAGGTATTGGAAACAAACATCACATTAGCAGTTGCTGTAGAGTTTGTAAAAGAAGATATGATTGCGGTAGCAGTATTGCCTTGAACGCTTATGGTTGAGTCTGAAGCAACGTTTCCGCTTATAGGAAGCAGCGTTAATGTTCCCGCAGTACTATTTGTAATAGCATTGGATAATATTAAAGCATTTGCAGATGGCAAACCGTTAGCGTGATAATTTTCTACAATAGAACCATTAGCCCACAATGCTGAATTTGATGCAGATGTATATTGAATTGTGGCTAGAGGCTGTTTTAATGTTTCAAAACGCTGGAACCCTGTTATGGATGTATTTGAATTTGTCGTCCCGGTAATTGTTAGATTTTTTGTAGATATGATTACTTGAGCATTGGTCGAATAACCAAACCCACCATCAATAATGCTAAACGACACTCTACCAGTCTCTGTAGTAACATCTGTAACAAGAGCTTTACCTTGGCGGCCGCTTCCTGACGTGAGAGTTAATATATCTCCTACCCCAAACTGTTGACCGCCATTTGTAATGACAAGAGATGTAAGAGATCCTATCATTTGCGGAGCGCCATCAACAATAGGATTAGAGTTAATTACAATACGTTCATTATATGCAAAGTTGCCTGTAATAGCACTTAAGAAAAACACATCTACAAATTTTCCAGCAACGCGCTTAGTTACAATCCGCTCAACGTAAGCAGTAGCTCCGGAAGTAGCCCCAAGAACAACCTGCGCAAGGAAGCGCAAATTATCTCTTTGAGGAGTTACTTCAATGTAACGGGGGGTTGTCCATTTGCTGTCGGAAAGCTTAAATACATCTTCTCCGGGATAGTATAGATTTGCATTAACGTTGTATATTAATCTTAATAACAACTGTACGCCACGCTCAGTGCCTTTAGTACGATATAAATCTTGAACGTGTTTGATAAAAAGTCGTTTATCCGCTATGACATTAAACGGCAAATCAAACAAATACTTTTGTTTAAAATGAGTTATAAAATCATCAATTGTATTATCAATATCTCTATAGCTAGTTAGCTTTCGGAGTTCAGAGGTAGCTTGATTGTTAGATTGTAACCATTCATAGTAAGTCTCTACAAACAATATAAAGTCAGCTCCCTCTTCTCTATAAAAAGAGGGAAATTGAGACTCAATAAAGGGAGTGACGAAAGATTCTACGTTAATCATTCTTTAATTGCCACAACATTAACTATAATATCGTCATCAGGTAAAGATAAAATATAATTTTTAGTTGTAGATATGTCTTTTTCTTGGGGATTTACGAAGAGATTGAAATGCCCTCCGCCATGAATATAACTATCAACAATTAGTCTATTAATTACTACTCTTCCTATACTGTAGTCCACGGTACCTACTTTAATTAACAGAGTATTTTTATCTTCTCCATCAGCTGTATATACCCCCAAGGATCCGTTCAAGTCATCTTGTAAGTTACATAAACGACCTCCGTATTGGAACGTCATGCTATACACAGCCTTTATTGTTGTCTCCACAAACTCATCATACGAAATTGTATATACGATAGAAAGAGGAAATCCAAAATCAATAATACTACTATATGCAACTCCAGGAGTAATGAACAGTTTCTTATACGGTACCGTATACACATCCGCGCTTACAATGCTGTTGTGAGCATTGTTTACATCTTCTACTAGTTTGCTATATCTGAGGGTCTTTTTAAATCCATTAAGCTTTGTATTATTATGTGCGCTTATAGCAGTTTTAACTATAGTAGCAATATCGTTTGTTTGCAACGTTGTTAAGTTAACGTCATACCTTACTAAGCACTGGCACTCTATGTAAATGAAATCCGGATTAATAAACACCGGATCTATAGCAAGAGGAGATCTTGTTTTTATAAAGTTGTAATAATTTTGCTTTGAGCTATCTGAAGCTCCATCAAGGTTCTGGTTATCAACTGCAATAAACACTTTACCATATTGAGGAGGATTTGCGTCTTCCCCTCCATATGCTGATACTGCTTGAAGTTCTGGAAAGTTAGCCAATAACAAAGTTTCAAAATCAGAAGCTGTAACGGCGCGCTCTTGGTTTTGATAATGTCTAGGAGCATTAAGTTTTATTGACTCGATCGTTTCGTTAACAGCTCCACCTGTAGCTACCGACCTAGTTGTAATACTGCTGATATTGGATTGGCCAGAAATTGAGCCATCTATGTCAAATACGCGAGCTCCATTTGGCAGTTCTCCATTACATACTCTATATTCTATAGAAACAACAGAACCATTTTTAGGCTGTTGACCAATTACACCATCTCCAAAAACAATCTCATATTGAGAATTTTCGGCAGCTTGTAGGAAATAACATTGAGAGGTGTCTGTCAATCCAAGGAAAGAAGATGCTCTTGTATATACTAACGTAGATGCTCCGTTATCCTCAATTACAATTACGCTAAGGCTTCTCGTATCAGCTGTAGAGTTAGATAAAACAAATCTTTGGGATATATTGGAAGAGTTGTATATAAACGAATCTGTAACATACGATCCCTCATATACTGTTAAATTAGCAGTAAATACATTATTGCTAATTGTAAGTACAGAAGATTCGTTTGTAGTAAAAGAATAATTATTGGCGCCAACTTTAGAAGTGAAAGATGTCCCTTTAGAAACGATTAGTGCCGTCATTGGAGTAGATGGGGTAACCGTAAACGAGATTTCAGCTTCAGCTGATCTAAAAGATCGAGGAACATAATTCAACTCTTTAGCATGGGATACCACACTATCTCTTAGAGCTGCAGTATCTAAAAACATTTCACTTCCTACCATATTAAGATAATAGGAATTTAAATATGTATTATAAGACAATACATCCAATAGTTGGTTAATATTCGATCCCTCAAAATCTACATCTTTGAATGGAGAGTCGGAGCGTTTAAGGTAGTTTTTTAAATTAGTTTTAATTGTCTCAAAATCAAGATCAACTAAACTGACGCTTGTGTTTGCCATTAGCGTGTCCTGTTAAGTAATAGTTCTAGTGTAACTGGTTCTGACTTATTTATTACACTAAAAACAATGGTAACCGCATATGCATTTGCTTCTTGTAAAACTGTAACAATTACGTCAATTAAATTTGCCCGAGGTTCAAAATTGTTTATAGCTTCTTCCACATAATCTCTAACTAAGCTCTCAGTCTGTGGCGACATCTGCTCAAATAACAACGCTCGTATATTTCCGCCCAGAATTGGATTGAAAAGACGCTCACCTCGATCTGTAAGTATTATATTTTTAATAGAAGTTTTTACAGCATCTTCGTTTGTTTCTGTTGCTAGATCTAGTGTATTAGAATTAATATAAAACGGAGTCGTTATATCAGAGTATATCTCTTCTACACGAGCTGTTTGGGTGTTTCGACGAGTTCTTTTTATAACAGCCATTTTTTATCCGTTGTATTCTGCCGCTGTAATTGCTAGCGTGTTTACAGTTTGTGATTCTACGCCTCCGATAACATCCACATCGCCAGAAACATTAAATGATCCTTGTAGCGAGGCTGTTCCTCCAGTAGCAGTTATATTTGCAACATGAAGAGTACCTTCTATAATTGTATCTCCCGTCACTGTAACTCTTCCATCAACAGTGGCTTGGGGTGTTTTTAATACTGTACTACCCTCAACATTAATGTTGGCATTTCCTTTAATATTAACACTGACGTTGCCTTGGACATAAACTACATCATCTTTAGCAGTTATTTGATATCGGTTGCCAACTGCTTTTGATACGTATTGTCCGTTTTCATCTATTTCTACATAAGTTCCAGATTTGTGGTAAATGTGTATACGTTCAAAATTAGGAGTATCATCTATTTCTATAACATGGCCACCTTCAGTACGCAACACTTTGTTATAGGGGTATTTAGCACGATATGCAGGACCAGGTTCCGGACCTAACTGTTCTTTATTAACTAAATTAATTTCGCGGGCTTCTGGAGGAACATCGTGGTTATCTACATTAATTCCTGGTATACCGGCAAGCGCTCCCATAATTACGGGATTGTTTCCATCTTCGCCGTCCATAAAAAAACCAATCACGGTAGTACCAACTTGTATTCCTAATGGAGCTTGGCCAACCTTATTATAGTTAGCTCCCGTCACAGGACTTATTACTGTAGCAAAAGGTAAACTGGATGTTTCTACCCGACTTTGTTTTTCCGAATGCACATTGTATATACGTACACGCAATCTACCAAGTTTTAAAGGATCCTCTCGGTCTTCCACAACTCCAACAAACCACCGAAACCCTTCTTCTCCTATGTGTCTTGTTGTCATCCGTTAAATCCTATCTTATTACAATCAAAAGTCACATTATGTTTAAATTTTTTATCTTCCT
>Ga0181358_1000536_pt1 | contig 16871 bp, 22 predicted proteins | sample Fa13VDMM110SD_FD_130096 | JGI IMG/M metagenome (GOLD analysis project Ga0181358, IMG submission 130096) | Freshwater viral communities from Lake Michigan, USA - Fa13.VD.MM110.S.D | ecosystem: Environmental > Aquatic > Freshwater > Lake | place: USA: Michigan | collected 2013-09-24 | reverse complement strand
CGCGCAGGACTCGGCAGAGCAAGAGGTGATGGCATGGCGCGCAAGATCAAACTCGGTGGCACTCCCGAAGAGCATCGTCGCGAAACGGAGCGTCTGCTCGGTGTCGCGTCGAGGTCGGCTCGCAAGAACACCTGCGAAGGACTTGTTCTGGCGCTTACTGCCTCGACCAGTGCTCTGAGCATCGCACCGACAGTTGACGATCAGTATTTTCGCGCTCGCGACATGATGAAGTCCGTGCTCAGAAAGCTGGGCACGAAGTCGTGTCAGTTCACGGTCGAGAAGAAGATGTACAAGGGTCGCGTGAACGAGTCCGTCAGCGTGCGCCCCGGCAAGAAGTGCTCACGGTAGCTGGACACCGACGCGGGCGTCAGTAGACTCGCCCGCCCCGTGTCGAACCTGCTCTACCACCTCGGCCTGCGCGCCGACGAAGCCACCCTGTTCGTGATCACAGGAGCGGTTGTGCTCGCAACAGTGCTCGACTCCTGTCAGGGCTGACGGCGGGACAGGTCTGGGATCTCGTGATAGGACGCCCGTCCTATGACCAGAACCCATCGAACCGTGTGCTCCATCGTGTCTACGCTCGCTGCGTGGGCACTCCTCGTCACCTCGCTCTGCGCTCAGGCTCCGCGCTCGCGCATCACTGACCAGCTTGCGCTGGCTCGGATCTGCGCGAGCGAGGCAGGGCTACCCGAGCGCCGCGAAGAGGGCGGCTGGCGCTTCACCGACGACTGCGCAGCGATCCATCGCGTCATCACGTTCGGCGCGCAGCAGACCGGGATGCGCTGGCAGGGCTTCGCCCGCGCCTACAGCGGGCGCGTCTTCGATCAGTCGCTCACGACCCCGCGTGCCTGGGTCGCGCACCTCGCCCCCGACGGCAGCGCGCCCCGCAACTGGCCGACGCAGCGGTTCGTGCCGCAGCGCGACGGCACCTCCCGCGTGCTTCCCCACGCGCCGTGGAGCGCCTACCGCGAGGCGTGGCTTGCGCTCTACGCGCACGCGGGCGACGTGATCGCCGGGCGTGCCACGGCACCCTGCGAAGGCAACGTCTCGGACTGGGGCGGGCTGATGGATCGCGAGCGAGCGCAGCGCCTCGGCCTGATCTGGGTCGAGTGCGGCACCACGTTGAATGACTTCTACCTGCGCCCGTCGTGGGCGGCGGCGGATCAGTGATGACGACGTACAGCTACCTCTGCCCGAAGTGCGGGCACGAGTTCGACGCGAGGCAGCGCATGACTGAGCCGCCACTCACTAACTGTCCGCGCCCCGCGTGCGACGGCGTGCCGAAGCGTCAGATCCATCCCGCGAGCTTCGTGCTGCTCGGCAAGGGCTGGTACAAGGACGGCTACTGACTCAGCCGATCTGGTACAGGCGTCCGAGCGACATCTGGCCGCGAGCAGTTTGCGGCATCGCGAAGACGCCTGTCGGCGTGCAGACCACGAGGCACGAGCTATCGAAGAGCGGCTTCCCATCGCGAGTCGCCCAGAAGAAGTCGGGAGACTTCGGGCTGAACGGGAAGTAGCTGATGCGCTCGATCTCACGCGGCACCGAGATACCCGCAGCCGCCGCTACGTCGGCGGGGTTGGCGTCGTCGGGCAGCGAGTACGGGGTCCATGCCGCGAGCAGAGTTCCGCTGACGCCACAGCAGACAAGTCGCCCCACTTCGGCGTCTTTCGCTGCGGCTCTCTCCCAGATCTCCTTCTGCACCTTGCGGTCGATGTTGATCGTCGCATCGCAGAGGATCAGACCATCGGCTACGCCGTTGTCGCCGAGGCTGCTGATCTTATTGAGGCTCGGCGCGCTGAAGTTCTCGCGGCCACCGCTGTACTTCTTGATCGAGTAGAACTTGCGCTTCAGCGCAGCAACCTTTCGTTCCTTGAAAGTTGCCCCTGGCATGGGCGCGTACCCAGGCAATTTCTTGCCTGACTGCGCCTGCCAGTAGTTGAGGTTGAAGTGCGTGAAGACCTTCACGACCCACCTCTCGCACACGAGCACTTCACGTCAGGGTTGACGTAGGAGGGCGCGGGCACGCTCGTCGCCGTGCCGCTCACGCCCCGACGCCGCTTCACCGAGCACCTGCGCGTGCCGTCGCGAAGGGTGCGGCAGACTCGCTTCTTGGCCTTCACTTCAGCCTCGACATGGCCGCGATGGTCCCGACGACGACTGCACTGATGGTCAGCAGTCCCCAGGGCACGGGGGAGGCGTTGGTATCCCAGACGCCCGAGAGAGCCGCCGCGCTGCACGCAGAGCAGCCTCGGCAAGGACGCCCGCACGGGCATACGCCACCGGCAGGGCACATACGACCGCAGGGACACCGCATGACTTCTACTACCTCGGGTGGACTGCCCGCGTCCACCCAAGGTAGACCCCCACATGGCACGCAGGCGTAGAACCGTCAGGGGCACCCCCACCCAGCGTGCGAACGCGATCAGCGACATCCTCTACGGCTGGACGCTCGACTACTTGCGCGCCCGAGCGAACGACGAGGCCACGATGCGCGTGGCGACAAGCATCGCTGATGAGCGCCACGCCGAGCGCCTGGGTGACGCCGCAGGCGACTACGACCTCGACGCTGGCGAGATGCGGATCCTGCGCTCGGTGCGCACCCCGTCCCCGACCAGCGTCGAGGAGACGCTCAAGACTCTCAGCCTGCCGACTACTGGAGCACGGCGCGAACCGATCCTGCAACGCGCTGCGCTACAGATTGCGCGGCAGGCTGACCGGGGCTGGCCCACGAGCGTGCAGAGTGCTCGCGCCGAGTTGCGCGAGGAGGCTGCGCCTGCGCCCGCTCGCCGTGCGGTGCGGCAAGAAAGATCGGAACGGATCCGAGAGGGTATCGCGCAGAAAGGCGAGGAATACGAGTTCGACCTGCCGCCGAGCAAGCAGACCAAGGCTGAGTTCGTCAGCAAGTACCCGCCCGGCAGCGAGTGCAGGAAGCTCCCGCAAGACGGCGGACCCTACCGCTACGTCATCTGCGGCAAGACTGTCAAAGCCGACCCCAAGATGGGCTGGGAGGCGCGGATCGTTCGCTTCGACATCACTGCCGTCGATGAAGACAGCAACTACGCTGGAGTCGCGAGCGCGGAGTTGAGAAGTCCTCGCCGCACCCCCATCGGCGAGAGCAGCTACAAGGTCGGCTTCTCCGAAGTCCAGAACATCGACTACGCGGATCGTCTCAAGCCCGAGAGCGAGCGCAAGGCATCGGGACTCGGGACGCGACTGTACGAGCGCGCTCTGCGCGCCGTCTGCGACGTGGGGCAAGCCTACGCCGTCACCTCTGACAACACTCGCTCGGAGTTCTCGGAGGCGTTCTGGCGCAAGCAACTCGCGAAGGGCCGCGCCACCTGCGAGGGCGACGGCTCGCAGTCGAAGTATTTCAAGATCCCGCTGACGCGGGCCGCAGCCTCGTTCGAGATGCTCCCGCAGACGTGGGAGGACAAGTGGCGCAAGGATCACCCAGGCCAGCGTCCGACCACCGAGATGCGGGAGGCGTGGGAGAATCGGGCAGCCGAGGCGTGGGAGCAGTACCGCGAAGGGCTGCCGAAGAGGCGCAGCGACGAGTGGGGCGCATGGCCGTGTGACTTCTACTCGCTGAAGTGCTCGAAGCGACCTGATAGCCTCGACGGGTTGCGCTACCAGATCAGGAGCAGGAGCAAGCGTCGATGAGCGTTGGCAAGTGGATCTTCTGGGGCGTGGTCGCAGCGGGCACCGTCGTGCTCGGGCGCGAGATCTACCTCGCGCTCGGCCCGGCACGTCGTCGTCGCCGCTACCTCTGGCAGATGGCCCAGGAGCGCGCCCGCATGACGGGCAAGCGGCTGATCGTGATCGGCAACCCCGACGGCAGCCTCGTGAACCGCGCCCTCGGGCGCGACTACGACTGCGGCGACCTGTGCATCGACCTCTACGGCTGCCCCGCGTGCCCCGCGTACATCTCGGGGCGGCTGGACGAGACGCTGCCGCACCTGCAAGACAACTCGGCGGTCATCTACGTCGCGGGTGCGCTCGAAGGCGACGTGGGCGACATGACCGCCGTCATGCTCGGCCTGGACCGCATCTCGGGCGGCGACCTCTTCATCGCGAGCACTGAGCCCACGAGCCTCGCCGCATGGACCGGACGCCGTCGCATCACGCTCTCGCCGCCCGAAGCCGAGTTCATCGAGTACAAGCCGGTGTGGTGGCACCCAGAACCCATCCCCGCGCCCCGCTACCGCGTGATGCTGCCCAACGTGGGCCAGCGTGCTCGAAACGAGATCGCCGCTCACGGGACGGTGATCGATGAACGCCGGGTCATCGACATCCCGGTCGAAGGTCAGGGCTGATCATGGGATCTTGGGGAACGAATCCGAAGGACAACGACTCCGCACGCGACCTCTGGGATGCCGGGGGTAGCTGCGACATCGTAAGCGAGAAGAACGAGCGCGTGCGCTGCGCTGAACGCAAAGTCGAGCGCGTCTACACGAAAGCACGCAGCAGCGGCGGAAGTGACGCCTGGAACCGTGCGGGCGTTCTACAGCTTGCGATGGAGTACGGCTACAAGCCCACGCCGAAGATCGCGCAGAAAGCTGCCGCAGACCTCTCGGCGCTCGCGAAGAACAAAGAGTGGCTCATGTCGTGGGATCCTGACGGGGAGACTGCTGTGCAGAAGAACATCAAGAAGTTCTCTGCTCGCGTGAAACGCGCAGCGAAGAAGGGCTGATCATGGCGCGGTACGAGATCAGGTCGGCGCGCTACACGTTGCGCTCGCTCGGCGGCAAGTCTCCTGCGGTGCCGACGCCCGAAGGCGTCGAGGTACCCAAGGCGCGGGACTGGAGCGCGAAGATGGCCGCACGGTACGCGAAGCAAAACGAGTACGACCTAGACTCGCTTCGCGAACCGCTGAAGCCCGTGATCGGTAAGCGTGGCAAGCCGCTCAAGACTCCCGCCGAGTCGGAGTCTGAGACGGTCGTGTGCCTGCGCGATGCGTGCAGCGCCGAGCGCGAACTCGGGATCCCCGATCTGCCCGAGGAGGTACAGCACTTCGGGCAGTTCATGCTCCGTCAGTCCAAGAAGGATCTGACGGCGCTCGACGTGGTCAAGGCGTACACGATCACGCGCTCCAGCGTGCAGCGTCAGGCGATCAAGCGTTCGACGTTGAGCGAGACGTGGCCCAACAACCCGTGGCGCGGCGAGCCTCCTGACGCGCTCGTGCGGCCCGAGGACATCTTCGCCGCGTTGCTCATGTCGCCCACGGGCGAGCGGTACCTGCGCGCTGCGAAGCGCGGCAAGTTTGACGCTGATGCCGCGAACGTGCTCGCGAGGAAGCTCGGCGGCGGCATGGGCAACATGTTCTTCCTCGACCTCCAGTTCGGGTCGAAGCTCGGGATGCTCTACCCCGAGATCGAGCAGACGCTTCGACGCGGCTCGAAGGCCGACTGGTACAACCTGACCGCGAAGGCAGTCAGCGGGATCAGCGCAGCGAAGGCGGGCTTCTGGGCCTCGTTCCTCGGGCGCGGCGACCTGCCGACCTTCGACGCTCGCGAGTTGAACTACTGGGTCACGAACGTCACGAAGCCGGATCAGGTCGAGGCACCGACTTCGCGTGTGCAGCGCGGGCAGACCGAGTGGCTCGTGTGGGACAAGGAAGCTCTCTCCGACGAAGAGGCTGCGCAGGGCAAGACTCGCCGCGAAGGCACCAAGGGCAGCGGCAACTTCGTCTGGGTCGGCGCGTCCTCGTTCGTTGAGCCGACCTTCAAGCTCGTTGAGGAACTCGGTTCGCGCTTCCGCAAGATGGAGGTGCGGGTCGAGCCGGAACTGCGCCCCTTCTACGAGCACCTCGTTCACCACGCGGTCTGGGATAAGCTCGGCGGCGTGTACGACGCGAACCAGCAACTCTTCAAGGGTGGCTCGCGCACCGCGCACGCGGAACTCTGCCAGACCTTCGCCGTGGAGTTCCCGACGCGCAACCTCGACGGGCTGCGCCGCAAGAGCAAGCGGAGCGTGCGTGGCCTCGGTGCAGGACCGTCGTGCGCCCGCACGAGCAAGTGGATCGACCGTGCCCTCGCGTTCGCGGGGAAAGAACGTCAGGACTGATCATGAGTGCCATCACCCCCTACCTCAACGAACTCCTGTCACGCGACCTCGATGAGAACGACGCGGGCGGCGACTACTTCAACTGCGGCTCGGGCGGAAGCCTCTCGGGCCTCGGCGCGGGCAAGTCGTGCAAGACGCCCTCGACCGTCGTCGCGGAGACGCACAAGTCGCAGGCATTCACGATGTACATCCGGCAGGCCGCAGCGGCTGTGCTCGCTCTTCCTGGGCGCACGCTTCAGCCTGCGTTCGACGGCAGGAAGGCGATCCTGCTGATCGACCCCGTCGTGGAGGCTCGCGAAGCGCCCCCGTGGTCGCCGCTGGCCGAAGAGAAGACGCTCGGTGTCGCGTCGATCCTCGCGAACGTGAGCAAGCTCGGCTGCCCGTCGTTCTCGCTCCCTGCGGGCACCGACACGTTCTGGGGAACGTGCCCTGGCGCGGCCCACGGGATGACCGTCGAGAAGTCCAGCACGCTCGTGAAGCTGAGAGCGAAGGAGGAGATCGCCGCTACTGTTGGTTCGCCGCCGCCGCGAGAAGGCAGCATGGCGCAGTGGTACGCGGGCGCGGTCTGTCAGCACTGCTACGCCACGCGCAGCAACTACGGCTACTTCAGCAAGCAGCTTACGAGCCTCGCGGTCTACACATGGACCCGCGCTGCGGTCGCGAACGGCAGCTTCGTGTCGGTGATGAAGGAGGCCATCGAGAAGTCGCCCTTCCACCTCGCAAGCCCCGAGGACCGCCGTCATCTCAACGCCGTCGGCTACGAGCGCGTGTTCCGGCTTCACGACTCGGGGGACTTCTATTCCGAAGAGTACGCCGCTGCGTGGAAGGAGATCGCGGATCACTTCATGCCCCGCAAGGGTAGCGGCACGCCGACGATCTTCTGGGCACCGACGCGCCTGTGGGCGGGCGGTAAGACGCCGCGAGGGTACACCAAGGTCTTCGGGCCTTCGGGTGACCTGCGCCAGAACAACATGGTCGTGCGCCCGAGCGGCTTCCACGTCAACGAACGCGCACCGCGCCCGCAGATCGGCGAGGTCGCAGGTTCGACCGTTCACGATGTCGGCGGCGAGGCCGAGGCCGCGATGATGAAGTCGGGCGTCTTCGGATGGGTCTGCCCTGCGAGCCGCAAGGAAGCCAAGTACAAGACCTGCCTCGAAGTGGTCGGCCCCGACGGTCAGCAGGGCTGCCGCGCCTGCTGGGTCAAGACCGACACGATCATCAGCTACCGCATCCACTGAGGCACGACGCACATGGCGATCACTACTATCAGCAAGTCGGTGTCGGCCCGTCTGCGCACCACGAAGCCCGACAGCCCGTCAGCGGGCCTCGACCCCGAGCGCCTCACTGAGAAGGTGTCCTCAACGACCTGCCAGATCTTCAACCCGCCGAAGCTCGACAAGGATGGCAAGCTGACTGCGGGCCGCGCTCTGAAGGGCTCGTGCCCCATCACCTGGGCGTGGAAGGACGGCAAGCCTGCGCTGCGCTTCTGTCACGGCAAGGGCAAGCCGGGCCGCATCATCCCCGTCACGGACGCCGAGGATGCGATGCAGAAGGCCGGGAAGCTCTGCGCGACGTGGCGCGAGAAGCGTCAGGGCGTCGAGCGCGACGAGAAGGGGATGTCGCCTCAGTTCGCAGTGCGTGCGCTGGAGATGAGCGACACCCTCACCGAGTACACGCTCGGGCGCGTCAAGTCGCGCAGGGCACCGCAGCGCCGTCGTTCGCGTCAGCGTTGACGACCATCGACTGAGTTGACGTAGACGCGGGCCTCCTCGATGGCCGCGTCGAACATGGCAGCGGTGTCCGCCTTCGCGAACTTCTTCGCCTCGCGGACACCGTTCTCGCCGTGCCAGCGCACGATCTCCGCGAGCAGCCTGCGCGTGATCGGCGGCTCGATCTCTTCGCTCGCGAGCAGGTCGCGGATCTCCCGCAGCCGCCCCAGCGTCGTGCGCATCGTGGAGTGCGCGGCCCCGGTGTAGGGCATCCCCGCGAGCTTGCCCTCGACGCGGCTGACCTCTTCGCGCACGAGGCGCGTGAGCAGAGTCTTGTGGGCCTTCGTCAGCACGCGAGCATCCCCTTCGCGAAGCACCAGCACGCAAGCCCCGCGAGCAGGTGCCACCAGCCGTGTCGCCAGTCGTACCGCGCCCGACGTGCGGCCCGATAGAACCACAGGCTCGCGAGCACGCACCCCAGCCCCACAGCCGTCCAGAGCCACGAGCGTGTCTCCAGCGTCAGCCAGCAGTTCGATGCGATGACCGACCACGCTAGCACATGGTCGAGCTTGCGGTAGCGTCTTTCGCGACTCCAGTGGTACGCCAGCGTCACGATCATCGACGCCGCGTACACGAGCGCGAGCACGTTGCCCGCCCGGCCCAGCAGGACAGCCGTCGGCAGCATCGCCAAGCTCGACCACACCGGGAACCGCGTCAGCCTTGATCGCATCGCGGCTTCTCTCGGGCGTAGCTCACTGCACTTCCTTCAGCGTGAGCAGGGAAAGGTCGCGCACGGCGCGCATCTCGTTGGTCTTCGCGAGGTCGGTCGGGCAGACGCCCACCCACGGCGCGCACTCGACCAGCCGAGCGCGAAGCTGACGCCGTTCGTGCAGGAGCCGGTTGGCATCTGCGGTCAGGTCGTCGCGCTCCTCTGCGAGGCGCATCGCGTCGGCGGTGACCTCGCGCAGCTTGGCTTCGAGCCGCAGGTTCAGTTCGAGGGACGCCGCGAGCGCGTCGTGAACATCAGCGGTGACGGTGGTCTTCGGGTAGAACAGATGGACAGCGGTCACTTGGATCCTCCCTCAACGGCGTGCGCAACGGCGCGTCCGATCTCATACGCCTCGGCGTAGCTGCGCGCCCAGATGATCTCTTGCTGCGGCGGGAACTTCTCGTCGTGGACGCCCATCGGCGTGTTCTGCGGGTCGAAGTTGCTCAACGCCCACAGGGTCATGGCGGCTCGAAGATGCGCGCACACGTCCTCGAAGCTCGTGTGCAGCGCCTCGCTCATGGCGAGCGCCTCGTCGGCTGAGTCGCAGCGCACCATCATCGGCTGGAGCACGGCGAACGCCCTCGGCGTGTTCCACTGAAGCAACTCGCCCTGACGCCGCCCCGCGTAGTTGTGCCCGTTGCGCTTCGCAACGAACTCGACGCGGAACGGCGTGCGCTCGTCGCGCAGCGGCACCCACGGGCGCGAGTCCGCGAACTCTTCGAGGTAGCGCACCTGCGCGGTCACGACCGGGCTCCTGCGGCCTCCGCGATGGCCCGCACGCGGAGCACGTCCTCGATGTACCTGATCAGATCAGCCGACGACACGTCGCGCATCGAGGCCGGGCGCGGCAGCACCGCGACGATCACCGGCAGGATGCTCGTGCTGTCAGCCTTGACGGCGGTAGCGGGAGCCTTGGGGAGATCCCGGCACACCCCGGCCTTGCGCTCGCGCCACGCCTTGCGGGCGGCTTCGTCGGCGGCGAGCTTCTCGGACAGCGACTCTCGGGAGACTCCGAGAAGCTGCGCGAGGACCGCAGCCTGCGCGGGCGTGACCTTGACGAGCGCCCGCCCGGCTTCCCAGTTCGACACGAGCGCCTGCGCGCTCGCCGCAGGCCCCTTCAGACCGAGCAGGCTCGCGACAGCCCCCTGCCCGAGCTTGCGGCGCACTCGCGCCTCACGAAGTGCCAGCCCGACCTCGGTCGCCGGGGGGCTGCTCTTGCTGCGATCCATCTTGCGTGCGCCCATCTTGCCCAACTTTCTGCGCGTTTCGCGCTATCCCAGGTTCCAGCCCAACCCTATGTCATACCAATAGGTCATACATAGGCTTTTGTCCACATAGATGCTCCCAAGTGGACGGGAGCATCATGGCACGGTCAGTCGCGAAACGCGCCATCGAACAGGTCACTGTCCTCGTCCAGGCCCAGGTCCGCGAACGACTTCGCCTCCGCGCCACGCACGGCGTGGAACGCCGCCTCGATGGCGTCGAACGCATCGTCGCGCCAGCACGGTACGACGCGCACGTCGCGCCACCGCACCGAGGCACGCCCGCCCGCGTCATCGCGCCACGTCGCCTGCTCCTGCACGACCTCCGCGACCTCGTCCTCGTCGCGTGCGACCGCGATCACGAGTTCGTCGTCGCCCCACAGCGCGACGAACCCCGAGGGCGTCTCGCGCTCCTCGCTCACTCGCCGCACCTCCACCGAGGTGCGCACGTCGTATCCCCAGCATCCCGACGCGACCTGCGCCGAGGAGAACCCGCAGCCCTGGATCCACGCCTCGACGGCGTCGTCCGCGTCAGTCGCCTCCACGTCGGCGAGCCAGATCCCGCCGGAAAGGATTCTCCACGTTTCCCGCACCACCGTGTTCGTGTTCGTGTTTTCCATCGTCGTCGCCTGCCTTGGTTCGTGTTCGTGTTCGAGTTGGGGTTGGGTGCGCCCCCCGAAGGGGGCGCGGCGGGATCAGACGTAGCAGAGCGTGTAGCCCTGGCCCTTGAACGCGATCCCGGTGATCGCCTTGTCGGCGACCTTCCCGCTCTGCGAGGTGACGGTCACCACGTCGCCCACCTTGACCTCGCGGGTCACGCGCACTCCCCACGAGCCGTCGCGCATACGCGCCCAGGTCGCCGGGATGCCGCCGAGCGTGGCGAGCGCGGCCACGGTCGCCTGCGCGACCGTCGCGGGCTTGCGCGCCTCGGGCGCGGGGACAGGCCCCTCGATCACGTCGAGGTTGCCGATGGCCGTGTACGTGAGCCCGTCCACGCCGGGGATCGCGAGGCCGACCCGCGTGCCCCAGTCGCTGTCGCCCACCCAGGCGACCACGCCGACGGTGCCCTTCGCGACCTTGCGGCCACGAGCGACGATCACGAGCTTGCCGCGCTTCACGGCGCGGGACTCCTGCCACGCCTCCGTCTGCGCGGCCTGTGCAAGCTGGGCCGCGTGCCACGCCTCGTGCTGCGCGGCCTTGTGGGCCGCGTAGGCCGCGATCTCGCTCGCGCTCGCGTTCACGTCCGCGCCACGGCTGTCCCACCCGAGGCCGATGCGCTCGTAGCCCGCCTCGCCGATGACGACCGCGTGGTACGACGAGTCGCCGTCGCCCAGGTAGATGGACTCGATGGAGACAACGGTACGGCCAGCGAGAGCGGGGATGGCGGTGTTCATGGTCATGGTGCGTGCTCCGGGTTCGGGTTCGGGTTCGTTCCCCCGCAGGGGAGATCAGTTGTAGCACCCGGCGTATGACGTGCAACAAGAATCGTCAGCCCTGACCGCGATACTCCATTCCCCGAGCGCGGAGCGCACTGAGCCGCAATTCGTAGGTCTGGAACGCCTCGCGGGCCGCGATGCGCAGGTCGTCGTCGGCGTTGCGGACGAGAATCTCGGCCCACTCGCGCACCTGGGCGTGCCCGGTGTAGAGCCCTGCGCGCAGCGAGCCCGAGTCGCGCCGTTGCGCGAGGTCGTACTCCAGCGCCTCGCGCAGGCGCGCATCGACGCTGTCGAACATGGCGCGCAGCGTCTCGATCACGCGCCCGAGCGCGGCTGCCGGATCGATCATCCCGCACAGAGCGTCGAGCCCCTCGTCGCGGGTCGCACGCTCGTCGGAAGCTCGCCACTCGACGCGGAGCGCCTGCCCCGTGAAGGGACCGCCGCCGAGCGACACTGACGAGACGTTGCCCGAGAGGATCACCTCGGCGAGGATCGTCACGCCGTCAGGGCTGACGCGGTCGAGCGAGAGCGACAGCGTGCGCCGGTTGCCGCGCCCGCCGTGCTCACCGACGGCCAGTCGCCCGTCAGCGATGCGCGCCCGCATTGCAGCGGGCAACGGCTTGTAGAGCGTCAGCACCACGTCGCGCCACCGCTTGCCGAGCGAGAACGCCGCAAGCTCGGCGGCGACGAGGCGCTCGACGCGCTCGGCTGCCGGGACAGGCGCGGCGACGATGGCGCGGGTGCCGGGGCTCCAGGCGTGGTCTGGTGCGACCGCCGCGTTGCGCGGGTGTTTCGTCGTCACGTCGGGCGGGACGTTGCCCGCCTCGATCAGCAGTTCCGCGAACTGGCGCAGCCTGCGCTGCCCCGAGTCCGAGTCGAGCGCCACCTGGGCGCGGGTCCGTCGGGTGCCCATCACGCCACCTCCCGCTGCGCGGCGGCGGCGACGTTGACGACCTCGATCAGCGAGGCCATCTCGCGGTCGGAGAGGTAGCGCGGTGCGCACGTCGCCTCGTGGTCGGCGCGGAAGGCGAACGACGCCTTCGTCTCGGGCCACTTGGCCGACGACGTGACGTAGTCGCGGCAGTAGATGCAGGTCACGCGGCGGACGTAGGCCGTGCTGCCGTACAGCGTGACGTGGTTCTCGGCCCGCGAGGCCGGGTGGTCGAGCCGGTAGGCGCGGATCGCCGGGTGAAGCTGCGAGATGCGGGTCATGTTCATGGTCGGAGTCCTCGTCAGGGTCGGGGTCGGTGTTGAGCTTGTTGGACGCAGGAGAGGGGCGCGTATTCACGCCCCTCCCCGCTTCGATCAGGCGAGGCTGGGGAACGAGAGCCCGCCGAAGGGATCGCTGCCGCCGATCCCGGCGAGGGCGTTGAACGCCTCGTGGGCGGCGAGGCGATCACACGCCTCGTGCAGGTGCGTGGCCTTCGCGCCGAGCACGCCCTCGTACCGGGCCACGCGGGCGCGGAGATCCTCGACGCGCTTGCGCTGCGTCTCAGCGGCGCGCTCGCCGAGCCCTTCCTCGGCCTTCGCCTCGATCTGCGCGAGGCTCGTGGCGACCGCCTGCGTGAGGCTGTCGAGGATGCCCTCGACCGCCGAGTCGTCGTCGGCGAACGCCGGGATCTCGAAGCTGCGGTGATCGGCGCACTGGCGAAGCGCCTCCCACACCGCACGCCACGTCTGAAGCCCGTGCGCGGGCACGAAGTAGACGCCGCCGCCCTCGCGCAGGCTCACGGCGTCAGCCCTGACGGCTGCGCTGCGGACGAGCCACAGGCCGATGTCGTCCGAGGTCAGCGTGACCTTCGCCGCCTCGTAGGCGTCGTGAATTTCCGAGGTGTAGGGTCGCGTCACAAGGCTCACGCCGCCCGTGGAGTTCTGCTCCAGCGTGGCCCTGATCTCGACATCGTAGTCGAGGTCGTCCTGGCCCGCGTCGGCCATTTCGCGCACCACCGCCAGACGCCGCCCGCGCTCGTCCATCTTGCGGGCGAGCTTGCGCCCGCCGCGAGCGAACTTGCCGAGGGCGCGCTTCAGCGCAGCTTCCTCGGTCGGGGCCGCCGGGGGCACGATGCCCGTCGAGGCCAACGCCTGCGTGATGCAGTCCACCGAGACATCGCCCGAGAGACGCCCCCAGACCATCGCGCCCGCGAGCGGGCTGGCGGCGGCGGAAGCGGGGGCGGCAATGATCGTGGAAAGGCTGGTCATGGTGCAGGCTCCTTGGTTCTGGTTCTGGTTGTTCCCCGAGGGGAGATGGACTGTAGCACTCGGGGTATGACGGTCAAACAGAATCGTCAGGGCTGACGCAGTTTCCTGCGCCAGCCCCGGCGAGGCTCAGAACGCCTCGACCGTCACGACGTGGGCCGGGGGCGCGTGCCAGGGCTTGCGCACGAGGCAGGCCACGACCGTCGCCTTGCCCCAGTAACGCGTCTCGGGCCACTCGGTGTCGCCGTCGGTGACCACCACGACCGTCGTGGGCTTGTGCTTCGCCGCGAACGCAGCGCGGATCCCGACGCGCATATCGGTGCCGCCGCCGCCCATCAGCCGCACGTCCGCGATCTTGCGGATCGTGATCGGCGCGCTCGCTTCGGCGTCCACCGAGTACAGCGTGGCCTCGCGACCCGCTGCCTTGAGCACGCCCGCGACCTCGGAGACGGCGCGGGTGAGGTCCGCATCGCCCATCGAGCCCGAGGTGTCGATCACGACCGCAACCTCGGGGAGCGGGCTGTAGAGGCTCGGCATGATCACGCCGCCCATGACCGACGACCGGCGTGAGGGGCGCGAGAACCTGTAGTCCTGCGCGCCCGAGCCCTGGCGCAGGGCAGCGCGCACGGTGGCGCGCAGCTTCTGCTGCCAGCTAACCTTCGCGGGCGCGAGCGCCTGACGCGCCCAGCGACCCCAGCCGCCCGCCGCCTCGCCGCGACCAAGCTGCGCCTGCGCCTGCTCGTGGATCTCGATGTCCCGAGCCATCGCTCGGGCGAGGGCGCGAACCTCTGCGTCGGACATCCCCTCTTCCTCGGAGGAGCCGTCCTGCGCATCGTGCTCGCGCTCGATGCCGTCCACGCCCGAGCCACAGTCGGGCGCGTCTTCGAGCGCCTGCTGGATCTTGCTCTTCGGCTTGCCACCGCCGGGGTTGCCGGGCTTGTCGTCGTCGGTCGGCTCTCCGTCGCCGCCGCCGGGGTTGCCGATCTCGCGGCCCTGCTGGCCCGCGAGGATCGCGGCGAAGTATTCCTCCGCGAGCAGATCCTCCGCGAGGCCGAGGAGCGCGGGGGTGATCGCGCCCTTCGGGAGCGCGATCCCGTGCGAGGCGCAGATGCCCGTGAGCACGCCGTCGTTGATCTCGGCGTCGGCGGCGATGTTCCAGGCTCGCGCCTGCTCGGCGGTCACGCCCAGCGCGATGGCCCTCGCGAAGTGCAGGCGCATCGGGTGCGCCAACTCGTGAACGATGACGCCAGCCGTCAGGCTGACGCCCCACTCGCAGACCGTGGCGGGGTCGTAGTAGACCCGCGCCTGCGGGTCCACGGCCATCGTCCCGAGGCCCTCGCGGGGGATCAGCTTGAGGGCCGCGAGGCCCCGGCGCAGGTACGGGAAGGCCGCGATGGCCTTCACGCGGGCGGCCTGGACAATCGCGAGTGCTTCGTGGTTCGTGGTCATGGTCGTGGCTCCGTCTTGGTCAGGGTTGGTTCCCCGAGGGGAAACCAGTTGTAACACGTCAGGTATGACGCGCAAGGCGAAAGCGTCAGGGCTGATCGCGCAGCCCTGACGCTCGGGGAAACCCGCTCAGGCGGGCACGAGGCCCGCACGGACGAGCACGGGGCGGAACGCCGCCGCAGCTTCGGGGACGCTGCACTTCGCCGCCGTGGTCGTGCGGGCGTGGCCCATCGCGGCGGGGACCGCGATGTCCACCTGCGTCTCGGCCACGCGGGCGAGGTACGTCCAGGCCGCGCCGATGCGGGCCTTGCGATCCTTGCGGTCGGTCGCAGCGGCGGCGACGACCGCGTCCAGCACGGCGGCGATCTGGTCGCCGCGCACCGGGATCGGAGCCGTCGTGGGGGCCGCGAGGATGTCCTCGGGGTCGCCCAGATCCTGGGTCAGCGCCCAGGTCAAGAACTCGATCCCGGCCGCGCCGGTCAAGCCCTGGACCCCGGCGGCGACGACGGTGTCGCGCATCGTGAGGCCCACGCTCGACGCCGCCGCGAGGAACGTCGCGGTCGCATCCCACGAGCGCGGGGTCGCGAACGCGAGGACGCCCGAGGTGCCGTCCTTCGGCATCGTGTGGACGAGCGCCGGGCGCTTGCGGAGGAAGCTGGCGACCGTCGCGAGCCAGCGCACCTTGCCTGCCTCCCAGCCCTTCGGCAGGCGGGTGACCGTGGACTGCGCCCAGCCGGTCGTGAAGCCCGCGACCACGTCCTGCGCGTCGAGGCCCGCCTGGACGTGCATGAAGCGGTTGGCGAGGGGGAGAGCGATCTCCCAGCCCCCAGCGGCCACGTCGGGCGGGTTCGCCGCCGCGAGCACGGCGCAGCCCGCGCCGAGGTGGAGGTCGCCGACCATCCGGTTCAGCACGACCCGCATGGTCGCCGCCTGCACGGCGGGCGCGGCCTGCGAGATCTCATCGAGGAACAGGAGCGACCGCTCGCTCTCGGCGCAGCGCACCGCCCACTCGGGGGCCGCACGCCGCACGCGCCCGTCCACGACGACCGGGAGCCCCGAGAAGTCGGTCGGCTCGTACAACGACGCGATCACGACCTCGCAGTGGCGGTCGAGGCTAGCCGAGAGCGCCTCGATCATCGCGGACTTGCCCACGCCGGGATCCGCCCAGATGATGCCGGGCACGCCCGACTCCGCGCAGAGGGCGGTGAGGGTCGCGAGGTTCTGTCCGGTGAGCGTGGCGATGTTCGTGGTCATGGTCGTGGGATCCTTTGGTTCGGGTTCTGGTCGGAAGCAGCGCCTCCGAGATCAAGTTGTAGCACTCGGAGTATGACGGTCCAGCACAATCGTCAGCCCTGACGAAGAAAGTTGAAAACACCGAGCGGGACGCGATCTAGCTGGACAACTGGACGCGGACTCGGGTACGCGCAGGCATGGCGACATTCTCGGAGTGGCTCGCTGCGCGACAGTACGCGCCCACCACAGCAGCAGACGCGCTGCGGGCGCTCGAACTGACAGCCGAGCGCGTGCGAACTGGCGGCGAGCCGCCGAAGCACGCTCGTGCTGCGCTCGTGCGCTGGGAGGCTGCGCGGGCCGACGGGGTCGAGGTGCCGCCCGGCTGGGAGGCGCTCGACGGTGCGCTCGCTCGACTCGACGCTGCTCGACAGCGGTCTGCCCTCGGGGGACGCGCCTCGAAGGTTGGTCGCGTTCGTGAGGCGCGCAGCTTGTCGGACGTTTCGTGGTCAGCACTGATCGGCAAGCTCGCGGAGCGCGACGAGGTCGCGGCCCGTGTGCTCGAAGTCATGTCGGGCACGGGGCTGCGCGTGGGCGACGTGCTGCGCGTCGAGGTCGCCGCGCTCCGCGAGTGCGAGGAGACGGGCTCGGTGCGGGTGATGCTGAAGGGTGGCGTTCGCAGTGTCGTGCTCTGCGACGGTGCGCCCGAGGCGTGGCGCGGGCTGTGCGCGGCGTGCCCTGGGCAGAGCGGCCTCGT
>Ga0181358_1000535_pt1 | contig 16872 bp, 29 predicted proteins | sample Fa13VDMM110SD_FD_130096 | JGI IMG/M metagenome (GOLD analysis project Ga0181358, IMG submission 130096) | Freshwater viral communities from Lake Michigan, USA - Fa13.VD.MM110.S.D | ecosystem: Environmental > Aquatic > Freshwater > Lake | place: USA: Michigan | collected 2013-09-24 | reverse complement strand
TAAGAAGCAGTGAAATCCTTTAGGTTGCTCTTGAACTTGATGCGTACGATGTAGCCGCCGCCAGCAGGTTCGCCATTGGCAGCCTTGATCATAGATGGCCCAGCAAATACCACCTTGCCGTTATTGACAGCCAGTACAGGCGTTCCAACAGCTACAGCATAATCGATACCGTTATGATGGCGCTTGTATTTTAAAATCGGATGTATACGCCATCCAAAAGGACTTGAAATGCGTGGCTGCTTATCTTTAAATGGGTAAATCATTATGCTCCTACGTTTGTTATTAATACAGTAATTAGTGCGACGACGCCAGCGGTAAGTGCGGAGTAAGAGATCTTCTCTATCCACGACATTCTTGCCTGTGCTAGTTCGATGTTTCTAACTCTTACCGGAAGATCTGAAAGGCCCTTTAGCTCACTGGCTAGTTGGATTAAAAGTTTGTTGGTCTCTTGCTGCTCTTTGTAAAGATCGTTGATTGTGACTTTCACGTGTGTACCCTGAGTGTCATCAGTAGCCATTATGGAGTTCCACCATCAATGGCGGTCTCTAGTGCGTTTAGCCGGTTGGTCTGGGTGGTGTTAAGCGCTTCAATGTTGTCTAGGCGAGTATCAGCTGCGACGGCTTCGGCATCAATCTTGTCCATGTTAGAGTTAAAATCAGACGCTCTAAATGGCTCAACAGTTCCAGGGGTTGGCTTAAATAGCGCGAGTCTAGGGGTTAGGGAGGAGGACATTAGTTACCTTCGTTTGCCGGCAATATTTCAATAGTCGTCTCGCTGATAAGTATATCATCTGGCTGGGGTTCAGGGATCACTGTGATAGGTGAATTTCCCTGTGCAAGTGCCATTAATTCGCGACCAATATTACGCTTTGTGATTGGATCTCGCACATGACGCAGCACGATATCTTGCACTTGCAACAGCAATGATCCAACATCGATGCTACTTCTAGCGTTTGCATCAAAGCGACCAGTCAATTGATTTAGAAATGTAATGGCTTTCATATCACCGGACTGCACCATCTGGCCTAAAGCCTGATCTGCAATCGGTAGATACTTCTTTAAATTGTCTTCAGCCTTTGCTGAGAATGCGCCAGCAAAGTGTTTATCGCGCATCCAGCCATCAAGCTCAGCAATGCTGATCTTCATCTGCTTAGCTAGCACCTGAGGTGGCTTTAGGTTTAGCGGGTTTAGATAAGCCTGTAGAAAGGTCTCCTGGCGCAGGGTTAAGTTAGGGTTATTAGTTGTCTTTACTCCACGATCTTCCATGGCGCGCTGAAACTTTGAAGTCTCAAAGACTAGCTCTACCTCAGCTGTTTTAAGACTAGGATCCTGATCTAGCACGGTTTGCATCTCTACAAAGAAGCCTCGACGATCGGCCGCAACCGCAGCAGCCAGAACCTTCTCAAATAGCGCTTGTTCTTTGCCGGGCTGGGACTTGTAAAGTTTTGACTCAAATTTTGACAGATCTAAGTTATCTGTAGACTCTTCCATTACTTCTTTCCTAACAGGTATTTAACTAGCTGCGGATTGTCTACCAAAACCATTACTAATGGCTCTTCATAGAGGTGGATAAAGAAATGCTCCCAGGTGTCGACATCCTTAGTTATTGGATGATGGCCAGCATAGAAAACAAACTTAAGGCAGTGCAAGATCTCATGCATTAGCGTCTGCTTCTTTTTGCTATCGCTAAGCCTGTTAGATAGCACAATCAGGTTCTCGTCGTCTAGCGAATATCCCACGGCTCCAGCAAGCATGCCATCAATGGCGGGATCGCGCGAAACAATCTTGAAGATCTGTGATCCGATCTTTATTGTTTTCGGGATCATGCTGCAGGCAACTTCTCTAGTTCAACTACATACTCCGGAGTCATACCATAAGCACCATAAGCCTCGACCAGCTTACGAGACAGAAGCTCTGGAAACCCCTGTAGTAGACCATCTTCGTAGCGCGAAATTACTGCAGGGTTTATATGCAACGTAGATGCAAGTGCGGTTGGAGTTCTTGCCAGCTCTAATCTCCACTGCTTGAATGACTTGTAATACTGGTTCAATGTGTACGGCGGGATCAGCATTAGATTCTGCACGGCTGGCTTTGCGTCCACGGCCAGCGGCTTACTTATGTAGTCTGTGATCTGCTCGTATAGATCTGCTGTTGACGTGCCGGTGCCATTGGCTAGCACGGCTACGATCTTCTCAGCTGGCTTTCTAGTTCTGCCATCTTCGATTGCTGTGATTGCTGCACGGTTAACGCCTGCTCGGTTAGCAAGTTCCTTCTGAGAGAGTCCCAGCTGCAATCTTGCCAAGCGAACAGGATGATCAATGATTCTTGCCATCTCTGTCTCCTTGTTGATATGTATAGTAGACAGCTTATCATATTTTAAGATCTGGGGGTGCTTAGCTATATATATACGGGGACGAATGGAACCTTGACAACATCGACTGCAATGCATCTCTGCCGGGCATGGCCAGCGCGGTAAGCTATACATGTCAAATCAAAATGAAAGGATGTTTGACATGAGCAACCCACTAATACACATAGCACAAGGAGTGACCATCAGTACCAAGGCCACATGCATCGAATGCGACAGGGTATTCAACCTGTTGGACGAAGACGACGCTGGTGAGTATTACTTTGGTCATGACTGTGAGGTAGACGAATGAGCAAGTACACCCTAACTGAAACCACATGGGTAGCGGATGACGGTAGCTACGGACATGGGTACATAACCCTGTACCACTACACGGACCTAACCAAGGAACAGAGCGAAAACATGGAGACACTGCCCGATTGGGAAAAGGCAGAGTACGTCATGGCAGTGCTCGACGGCAATGACCTCAGTGAATGGGAGAGCGCCGAATAAGTTAGGTAGCCTGAATGGCATGCACTAGGGTTCGAGCCCCTAGCAGGCACGTGTGCCGAACAAATCAGTAGGCATCCATCGAGAATGAAACTCGGTTATCAAACGAGCCGGCAAACACCGGTGCTAGCCCTGCAGGCCTATCCCCCTAGGCCTGCAGGGTTTTTTTATGCCCGGGTTCATGGGAACGAATGGAAAGATGATGTGATGATGACAACGGATTTATAGCCCACCCTGTTTGTCTAGTATTATTGTTCTTGTAGCCACTTAGCTACCAGATAAAGGAGAACCACAATGGCAACAGGAGCAATCAAAGTAAACCGCACACTACTAATCGCAAGGCTAGAAGACGCTAAGACCAAGCTAGAAAAAGACCTAGCTAGGAAAGAAGAAATCAAGGTTGACTTCGAGGCAGAGCTTAAGAAGTGGCGTGAAGAAGCACCAAAGCACATCATTGAGGTAATGAGCCACCGCTACGGCAATGTAATCGAGATGAAGGTATCAGACGCTTACTTGGCTAAGTTCCCAAAGGAGAAGCCGTTTGACCCTAAGAACCCGAACATAGTTCACCCTAGTTGGAGTATTCAGTCAGACATAAAGAACCTGAGTGAAACACTAGCCCTACTGAAACTGAGTGAAGAGCAGACTGTAAGCCAGTCAATGCTCAAGAACCTAGCCCAGTATCTAGGCTAAAAAGACCGCCCCGCTAACACCGCCCCCCTCGGTGTTAGCGGGGCTTTTTTATGCCCAGATTTTTCTAAAGGCTAAACGCTTTATAACGGGGACGAATGGAATGATGATGATGTGATGATGTGCAATGGATTTTTAGATGATGATGCTGGCGTAGTAGTATTGACCTTGTAGCCACTTGGCTACCATACAAAAGGAGCAAACCATGAAATACCAGATTACATACACCGCCGTTTACTACGTCAATGCTGACAACGAGGACAACGCGCTTGACCTTGCAATGGAACAGCACAGCGAACTTCCTGATGGAGGTTGGGAGGTTATTCGCGACCCTTACGAATCACCCCTTGAAAGCCTTCAGGACGGCACCTACAGCCTCACAGTGCTTGACCGCGCACCTTACCTTGTTTCACGAACCGAGGGCTTTTGGGTGGCGTACAAGCCGGTTGAAGCCATAGATGACGTGATCGACGGTACTTACCTAGGAGTCTGGACTGATCCGGACGACGGTAAGCGCTATTACGACATGACAGTGCACATCGAGACACTGGACTACGCCCTAGCTAAGGCTAAGGAATGGGACCAGAAAGCAATTTGGGACATCGCCAACAACAAGGCAATCCCAGTGAACTAGGTTGCTCCTAGTTAGCCCTGCCAGCACTCTTCCCCGGTGCTGGCAGGGTTTTTTTATGCCCGTAAAACCTAATTGCTAGCCCTGTTATCACGGGGACGAATGGAATGATGATGATGTCGTGATGGCAGGGCCTGCAATGGATTTTCATTGGCATGTCTGGTAGTGATAGCATCTAATCATGACTCGCATAGTAGACACTACGGGTCATGCCCATACAAAAAAATCAAAACGTGATGGCCTGTTTGGCTAGCACAGAAAAGGAGCACCATGAGCACCACACTAGAACAGCACCAGATACCAGTGTACGAAGCTTGGAAGGACATACTAAACGACGATGAGGATAAGACCCCAGAGCAGTTTGAGCAGGCTTTCATAGGCGAATTTTATGGCGACGAAGAGCTAGGCGAATACGTTGCTGAAAACATGGCATCAGTCGATGAATTTTGGGAAGGCAGGGGAGATCACCCCCTTGCTGGCTATTTCAAATTTGACTATGCAATGTACGGACGCGATCTTCAGATAGGTGGCGACGTTTATTCGATCAAGATCAAAGTGCCAATGGGCACCGCTGGCCACATGATTACAAGAACGTATTACTTCTGGACTAACGTTTAGTCTGGATAGCCTGACCGGCAGGCACTAGGGTTCAAGCCCCTAGCAGGCACGAGCTAGCATGTAGCTAGCCAATTAGAAAAGGAGCACCACAATGGGAAGCAATTTCGCAATAGAGCTAGCAACAGGCGTCTTGGGCCCGATAAGCATCGAGGATCAGATCGCAATGCATCTAAATGGAAACCACTATCCGCCAGTCCCTTTGAGCATGGTGAAGCCATGCATCGAAGCGATCGACGCCTACTGGGAGGACGACCTCAATTGCGAGATCGCACTGCCAGAAGGTGGATCATGGAGAGGCAACGACCATGCACCAGCTTGGGCGATCATCGAAGGGCATCACCTTGATGCTTGGATCACTGAGTACGACAACGAAGAAGAAGGAGAATAACCATGAAAGCATTACATGCACCGGCACCACACCCGACCGACATCATCGGGCTGAACATCGCACCAAAGATCAGCGTCGATGCACTTATTGACCAAGTTGATGCCGTCCCACAGGCTATTGGCTACTGGGTTAATCAGTACAAGGACGTCCATTACACACGCGAGGAGATCAAGCGGATTTACAAGCTGAACATCATCGACGAGAACACCGATCAGGAATACTTGATTAGCGTGAACACGATTATCGACGGTATTCAGAAGATCGTGTCTGGCAACGTAGAGATCAACTCAAGCATTACCAGCTACATCCTTAGCGACATCGCTCAGGGCCTGCAAGGTGGCTACATCGACGGAGAGGCCTTGGACTGCATCGTTCAGGTTGGCTTGTTTGGAGAGATCGTTTATGGCTAACACATGCTACAACCGCGTATTCATCACAGCATCCAAGCGATCACTTGATGCATTCGAGAAGGCAGTAGCAGATCTAGGAGGTGAGTTAGGGCCGGCCCTTGAGGCCCTACTCCCACCACCGGATGGCCTGCCCTATGACACCAGAGAAGAGCTATTTAGTGAGTTCGCTGATGCGCTAAATGGAAATACCGAGCGCATCTACACCACCGAATACCACTGGCGCTTAGCTTTCTATGGCACCAAGGCCGTCTACCCTGATAGCAAGATCAACCGAGTTCGCGATGATCTAATGATCCTTGATTACACAACCGCATGGGCACCGAACATCGCCTATTGGCAGAACCTGATCAAAGCGATCCCTAGATTCTTGGACTTTGAGGTGAAGCATCAGTATTACGAAGATGGCGTCGGATTCATCGGAGAAGCTTCGATAAATCAGACTAGCTACAACGAATGGCAAGAAGATCTAACCATCGAGCACTGGCAGAAAGCCGGAGCGATCACCATAGATGACGAGATTCTTTGGGATAGCACAGCAGACGTAGATCTGTTTGGAGCATTCCCGTTATAGCAACACGTAAGGCCCTGCTGGAGAGATCTGGCAGGGCCTTTTTTTTTGCCCGAAATAGCATCGACAATACGGAGGCTACTCAATGCTAATCAACTCATGAGTAGAATAGTAATGAGTAGGTATTGTTTTAGGAACCTGACCCAGATGGGCAAATCGCAACTATTTCAATGGGATCCCGACACGCTGATCGAGCTCTCTTACGTACCCCAACCAAATTTAGAGTAATGTAGCTGATGAGTCTGACTCAATGGCTCTCTTACTCAGAAAGGTATACATGACACATTACGACCCAATTTATGGTGAGCTTTTGACCTCGAAAGAAGTCTCCTCACTTACAGGATTTACCCTCAATCAACTACGCAATCACCGCCAGCGGATCGAGACATCACCCTTCTCATTCGTGAGACAAGGTGGCACATCTTGGTACCGCAAAGATGACATCGATCTTTGGCTTGAGCAAAATGGTGGCATCGAATACGAATACATCACCCCACCGAATGCCAAGACAGCACCGCTACGTCATCAGGGAACCGATAGTAAACAGCGCGAGTACCTAGACAAGCTAACAAGGATCACCACCAAGAATGCTTGGTCCAAATGGTACGGCTTCTTTGTGGATCAGGCCGGTTGGAAAGGCAATCCCTACGACGACTCTCGCGCTTGGATGACTCACTACTGGAAGCTAGCTGAGAACGAGGATCTAACCGAAGTATACCCATCGGTGATCGACTTCAACAAAATGCGCCAGAATGATCCGCATCGCTACTGGCCTGCAATGACTTATGCCATGAGAAAGGCTATGAGCGAGGTACACGGCTGGGAGGCCACAGACGAGGAGATACTACAAGCCCCAGTTGGCGAAGTCCCACCGAGCAAGCTAGAGTCTTAGAAACGAAAATAGGCCCTAGCGAGAGAGAGGTGAGAGCTAGGGCCTATTACCGAAAGGAGATACCGTGATCAAGAACCACCCTGATCATGCCTTTATCATACATGACACAGCGTTATCAAATCGTTATCTGACACAAGAAAAATGTATTTGACATGTGTCGGTGGCAGGCATTAGTGTCTACTACGTAAGGTAAATTGCTTTACAGAATAAGGAGGCTACATGAGAAAGTTCAACCCCGGTATACCACCACAGCTGGTGGCAGTACCGGTACGCAGGCTCACTAGGCGCAACCTAGATCGAGCCATCAAGAAACTAGCACGCTACTTCCAAGTTGAAAATGACTTAGAACAAGTAGCAAGGATCGGCGAGTACTACGGCTATTCACTCGCAACTACTGATCGCTTTGTCTTCATAGTCGAAGAAGGATCAGAGTTCGCGGACATCGCGGTAGAGCACAGCCCGATCCTCGAGTTAGCTATCCGCGAAGAGCGCGATGGCCAAGCAGTGGTGATCCTATGACCTCGACATGGATGAAAGAGCATGATCTTTACACTGACTATGACTACAACGTTTGGTCGGATGAAGATAACAAGATCACACTTACTGCCTACCGGCTGAAGGTTGTTGACCTAGGCACATACAACGAGCAGATCAACACCGACACTGAGCAGTACGAGTCAATAACGTTTAGCCTGCCAGATCAGTACAAGCAAGTACTATTTCTGATCGACCGGCCTAACCCCGAGAAACAGCTAACCGATCATGGCTTAGTCAACTATGACGACTGGGTTGACATCGACTGGCTAACAAGAAGTGGATCACCTACTGAGGTACTCGACTTCTTACAAGCACTACCAGAGTACGAACCAAGAAAAGAATCGTTTGTCCTTGAGGGCAACTTATGGAGAACAAAGGAGACAGCATGAGCACCACAGAAACACGAGCACTGATCGACGAGGCTAAGGCCAAGTTAGTTAGCAAGCCAAAGGCATCAAAGACTAATGCAAAGGCAGTCGAGGCAACTGATGCCAACACAGCTAACGCATTACTAGCACAGCGATCTGAGATCTACGATGCCAAGAAGAAACTCGAGGCAGAGCTAGCTGAGATCGACGCAATCATCAAGGACATGATCGGCAACAACGACGAGCTACTTATTCACGGCGCGAAGGTAGCATCCATCGCAAGATGGAAAGAGACATCGCTGATCACTGACAAGGTGAAAGAGCTATTCCCACTAACAGAGTACCCAGACATCTACAAGCGCATTGCCAAGTCAAGAATGACGGTGCACTAATGAGCGAAGGAGGACTAATTAGTGAGCAGTTTCACAGCATCATCACTGACAGCGCAATCAGATCATTCAACCAAGGACACAACGCTGGTGTGATCGACGAACGCATTCGCGTGATGGAGCTCATCAACGAGTACAAAGTCTCGGCTACAACAGCTGATGGCAATTACACAGTTGAGTCATTCACCATCACACCTAGCGAGCTACTGAAGCTAGTAAAGGCGAACTGATGGGCTACATCTGGATCCATGAATCCTCAGGCACATCGAGATTTGTGGATGCCAAGTACCTACCACCGTGCAACACATGCGGTAAGCAATTAGATCTATGCCCTAAACACGATAAGGAGAATGAAAATGGCAAAGATGGCATCACTCCACGCGGAGATGACAACAATAACTGAACCAGAGCTATGCGAGTATTGTGGCGACACAATAGACGACTGCATCGACGCCGGTGAATGCAACTACGGCATCGCTGACGACAATTGCTCACTATGCAGATTCGAGTGCATGTGTGATGCAAAGTACGAAGACTACAAGGATCAGTTAGCCAGTGATTACTTTGACAGCCTTTAGCGGACACCACCAATTACGCGAATGGCTATCACTGAATGACGCTATCGACGCTGAGGCTGGACAGATCCCTTGCCGACAAGCACCGGATCTGTACTTCCCAGACAAGATAGGAGACGGCATGGGCTATGACGCTACTCATTTGAAGTTGGCGATCAAATCCTGCCAGTCTTGCCCGGTGATCAAACAGTGTGCTGAATACGCAATCAGACACAAAGAGACAGCCGGCATCTGGGGTGGCATGAGTACATCACAGCGTAAGGCACTTTGGATTTGAGTATTTATACCGACGTGCTATTTGATTACCAAAAGCTCGCGGTTGATCGGATAGTAGAGCGAGAGATCGCCCTGCTAGCTGATCAGCCCGGGCTGGGTAAAACGCTTGAGGTGTTATCGTCTCTCGAGGAGCTTGGCCTATTCACTAAGCCTGGCCAGATGACCTTAGTGCTCACGCCGATCGTTGCTGCCCAAACAGCATGGCGAGACACTATTGAGCGCTACTTGATGCCATCCACACCGGTTGAGATTATTGACCTGTCTTATGGCACCACACCACAGCGCGTGAAGCGCTACCAAGAGGCCATGCAATCTCAATCTGGCCTGCCTGCTATCGTAATCGCTAACCATGCGCTCATCGAATGGAAAAGAGGCAAAGGTCCTCGGATCCCAGAGCTATTCGAGACACACTTCTCAGCGATTGTCATCGACGAGTCGCATCTAGTTCTACCAATCTTGAACGACCGCAAGATGACTACATTCTGGCTAGGCCTAGTCAAGTTCAATTACGTACAGCATCGCATCGCAGTGTCTGGTACACCTGACCGAGGCAAGCTTGAGAACCGGTACGGCACATACAAATTCTTACGACCTGCATCATTCGCGAAGCACACACGCTGGGCATGGCTCGAGCAAAACTTCTGGATTTATGAGAAACAGGTGGCACGCAATCGAACGATCAAAGCAGTCGGCACACTCAAGAGTCCTAAGCGTTGGGCTGACATGGAAGACGATGTGATCATCCGGCGCACCAAGAAAGAAGTACTGAAGGATCTACCGGACAAGCAGTACAACTATGTCGAGATCGAGCTCACCAAAGAACAAAAGGCTGACTACGGTCAAGCTATCAAGCACGCTTACGAAGAGAAGCAGAAGGCACTCGAGGAAGATCGCATGACAGCATCGGCCATGGTGTTCGCATTGCGAGCGCGACAAATCTCATCCTGCCAATGGACCAAGGATCCACAGAACCCGATCCCTGTTGTCGGTGGCAAGTCTGCCAAACTTGACTGGCTAATTGATTGGCTCAATGAGCGTGGCTTTGACGAAGGTCAAGGTAAGGTTGTTATTGCCAGCCAATTCTCAATGGTGCTTGGTTGGTTGCAAAAAGAATTGACACCGCTTGGCTACAACTCAGCGGTGATAGACGGCAGTACTCCCCAAACGATGCGCACCCAATTGCAACGAGACTTCCAAGATGGAGATCTCAACATTGTGCTTTTGTCTGGTCGCATGGGTGTCGGCATCACGCTCGATGCTGCTGATGATTTGATCATGTTTGATCTACCTTATGATCCTGACATGATCGAACAAATCGAGGACCGGATTCATCGTGCCTCGAGAAATCACCAAGTGGTGATCTGGAACCTGCTAGCTATCGGAACCATCGACCAAGCGGTGGCACTCAAGGTATCAAAGCGGTACCAGATCACCCGGGAGTCTATGGATGGCCGGCGTGGCATCGACTTTGAGAAGAAGATCCTTGAGAAGATCCGCGTGTTGAATAAAATGTCGGAGGGTCATGATAGTGTAATGGTCTCAGAAGGAGAGAAAAATGGCTAAAATTACCATCCTCGGAGTAGAGGAAGCTGACTACGATGGCAAGGATCAGATTGCCCTAGCATCAGCACAGGCATGGATCGCTCGCATACCTGAACTGTTTGTGACTGAACGATCTAAACAGATCGAGATCGGTATCAGCGAGGTCGGCATGGACTGCCGTAAATGCGTTGCTCGCAAGCTAGCCAAGACACCTCGCGACATCGATGGCGCGTGGTTCCCATTCATTGGCACAGCAGTGCACGATGCTCTTGAGCGCGGGTTCAATGAGCGCTACCCCCTTGATTACAAGCTTGAGGAACGACTATTCGTTCACGAGTACAAGGATCTAAAACTTACCGGATCATGCGACATGATGGCCTTCACGGGCGATGCAGGATGGTCCGGAATTGTCAATGATTGGAAGGTCGTTGGTGATTCTGCTCTTGCTGAAGCCCGTAAAGGGAAGATCAAGGAGCAATACAGAATCCAGGCAATGCTTTACGGCTATGGCTGGGAACAAAAAGGCTACAAGGTTAGCCACGTATCACTTACATTCCTGCCTAGGGATGCGAAACTCGAGGATGCAGTCGTCACGATGCTTCGCTATAAAAAAGAGATCGCAACTGAGGCGCTAGCAGAGCTCGAGTCTTTGATCGACGCTGCTGAGTTAGTTGGCTGGGACAAGGTGATAGAGAAACAACCGAAGGCAAGCTTCTGCTTTAGTTGCCGTCGGTACGAACAAACAAATCATTCTGACGTTGAGTCGATGATCTAAACTATAAAAACTAAGGAAACTATAAAATGAATGAAATGAATGAGAACCTACCAAGTGTTGACGACCTACTTGCAGGTGGTGGCTCTAAGTCACTATCTTTCAAGGACTTTAAAGTCGGCGATTCTTATGAAGGAACCATCGCTGGATTGCGCACTGTACAAGTTCGCAACTACGACGACCCTACAAAGCTAGAGTTTTGGGATGACGGTAAGCCAAAGCTACAGATCGAAGTCACCCTAGACACTGATTACAAGGATGCAACTGACGACGAAGACACCGGCGAGCGCCGTGTGTTTTTGTTTGGACAGAAGCTAACCGCTGCAAAAGAAGAGTTGAAGCGCAAGGGCATGGCCAAGCTTGAGATTGGATCCAGGTTCAAAATCACTCTTACTGGAACCAAGCCAGCTAAGAACCCTCGCTACAACGATGTCAAGCTATACGGCATCGAGCTCAGCCCAGCAACCTCCAACCCAGCAGTGGACGCTCTACTAGCGTCTGGTGCCTCTGAGGTAAAGGGTGCTAAAATAGAGAAGTTGACAACAAAGCAGGTGGGTATTGCAAACACCTTGCAAAGTAATGGCTTTGATGCAACTGAAATTGCAGAAAACCTAGGAGTTAGTGTTGAGGCAGTAAACGCCTCCCTAGTCTTCTAACAAAAACGTGTGACGGGCTTCGTCCTTTCCCTCCTTTCAACGGAGCCCGTCACACTCTTATCGAAAGGATTATCGTGGACTCACCATCCCTCTTCAAAGAGCTTCTCTACCGGCTCGGTCGCAATGACGACGATGCCGTAACAATTGCATACCAATCGCCATCACAGCGATTCACTGCAAAGACGATCAAGGTCGACCTAGTTGACTCAGTGGTCGACGCGCTCGACGATCTTGGCAACAACATCTGGTTCGAGATCAACCCATCATCAGTGACTGGTAGAGCAACAGCGCAAGACATCACTAGGCTTGCAGCTTTCTACATTGACATCGACTACAAAGATGGTGGTGCTGGATCAGCGCGCAACGCTAAAGAATTTATGGATATGCTTACCTCGTTGATCGGGGTTGGACCTAGCGCAATTGTGTTCTCAGGCCATGGCATTCAGCCTTACTGGTCTATCGACATCGAAGAAGAATACGACTTTGGCTTAGCTCAGGGAGTGCTAAACCGATGGGGTGTCTTTACTAAGTTCCTAAGTGGAACGATGGGCATCAGTTTAGACTCAGTGTTTGATCTACCTAGGATCTTCCGTGTCCCAGGATCCCAGAACATGAAAGACGCCGAGAATCCCGTAAGAGTTAGCGCACTCTTCCCTAAAGACTGGCGTCCGATCTCGATCAATGAGATCAATGAGATCCTTATTGCTCACGGCATTACCAACGAACACAGCCTGCCAGATAGCTATGATCCAGTGCAGACTTCAGATAAGTGGCAGTTTGCTGCTAACGATTGCCAGTTCACCCCAACACTTTACGCTGGCATCAGACCTACCAATGGTGTCCCTAAGAGCAGACACGGCTGGCTATTGCAACAGCTTGTCTTGGTTCATGCTGCACACCGAAACGGTTGCATTACTCCAGACACCAAGGACGATCTAGTAAAGCGCGCAGGCGAGCGCTTTGAGTACTTCCTGACCCAGGGTCTTGCAAGAGAGATGCACCAAGGTGAAGTAGCCTCGGCATCTAGATGGGCTGTAGCAAAGGTAGAAACATTTAGCGATGAAAAGCTTCGCAATGAGCTAAGACAACACTCACACTCGGATTTTTTAGTCGGCGACCCAACCAGCGTCCTTGGGGAGCCATCAGCCAACGTTGAGCGTTCCGGAGAAGAGATGGCACTTCTCTACGAGAGCACTTACGGTACTTATGGACGCACTGATGCAGCTAACGCTAGACGCTTAGTTTATTTCTCTGAGGGCAAATTTAAGTACGTGCCTGATGTTGGATGGTACTTCTGGGATGGCGGACGCTACACTTTTGATAAGGACAAGTCCATCATGCAGATGGCAATTGATGCTGCTCAGTTTGTAGAGCAAACTCAAATATCGGGAGACCAGCTCAAGTGGGCCCAGGGATCTTCTAACAAGGAAAGGATAGTAAATGCAATCACACTTGCCGGTACGGATCCAGAAGTCTTGGTACAGGCTATCGACCTGGATGCGCAGGCAAATGATCTATGTACGCCAAACGGCGTGGTTAATCTCCAGACAGGGGAAATTAGGCCGGCTATTAAAGGCCTTGACCTTAACACACGTCAAACTACAGTTGCTCCTAAGAAGATCAACACACCTATCTGGGATGCATTCCTCAAAGAAGTTCTACAAGACGAAGAGAGGGTTAGCTACCTGCAGGAGTTGCTTGGAGCCTCTCTATTCGGAGACGCCAGGTATCATGTGCTTCCTGTGCTCGCTGGATCCGGAGCTAACGGAAAATCCACGCTTCTAGATGTAGTTGCAGGTATTCTTGGAGATTACTCAGCATCAATGCCTGAGAACTTCTTGCTTGACACAAACTCGAGCGCTCACCCAACTGAGATCGCTCGCTTGCGCGGTGTTCGTTTTGCCATGGCATCGGAAACTCGGCCTGACGGTAAGTTCAACGAGTCGCGTGTAAAAATGCTGACCGGTGGCGACATGCTATCGGCACGTTTTATGAATAAGAACTTCTTTGACTTCAAACCAACACACACGTTGTTCCTAGCTGTGAACCACTTGCCTGCTGTTAAATCTGGTGGAGATGGATTCTGGCGAAGACTTCGCAAGATGGACTTCAGGGTGACGATTCCAAAGGATCGCCAGAAAGAAAACTTTGCTCAGTTGATGATCGAAACTGAAGGCGCGGGCATCCTGCACTGGATAATCGAGGGAGCAGTACGCGTAACGGTTCAGGGCTTCAACGAGCCAAACAGCGTTCTTCTATCTACCCTTGAGTACCGACACGAAGAAGACCACATCGCTAAGTTCCTTGATGAGCGTGTTGTGACTGCATCCAACGGTAGTGCTACCAAGACTGCAGTCTTCAATGCCTATCGTGACTGGTGTGATGACAATGGTGAGCGCCCGATTACCCAGAATGCCTTGAACCGCGAGGTTCGCTCACGCATGAACGTGCCTGAGGTAGAATTAATGGGTATCAGAATGTTTAGTGGCATCGAGCTGTTGAACCTGAAGCCAACGCCTAAAGACATGGCGGGCGAGGAAAAAGATGAGTACTGGCGGTGATTTCTGCTTTAGTTGCAGATCCGGCTTCCACAATGAATGCCACGAGGCGTGGTCAGATGCCGTCCAGGAGTGCTGCTGTGGAGGCGAAATAGTATTTACCGCTAGTGGAGAGGTAAAGTCCGCTGGTGACGTTATAGAGGGCGACAAGGACAGTGGGTACGTTGATGACGGGTACGAGGCTTACAAAGACATTGACAAGTACAAGGACCCTCTATCTACAGGTAGAAAACGTGCTGCGCAGATGTATCCAATTGAGGTTGGGATGGTCTGTGAATGGGCTAATCTCGCCAAAGCAGGCGGTGGTGTGGTTCCTATCGTGGGTTGCGTTGGTCGCCCTGCTAGCGATCGCCATCACGGTCCTGACAAAAATACAATGAACAATGCTCCGGGCAACGTGCACCGGATCTGTGATTACTGCCACAACACTTGGCACGCTGTAAACGATACTCACTATGGAGATCGCCCAGATCACACGCTACCATTCGTACCAGAAGGCGCGTATGAGGCACATGATCCTATAACCAAGGCAACCACCCAAGAGCTTCTAGACGCTGAGAAAAGGCGTGTAGAGGACGCTACCAAGTAAGGAACAAAATGTCAGTAGTCATTTATACCCTCCCATCCTGTGTCCAGTGCGACACCAGCAAGCGCCTGATGAACCGATTAGGGATTGAGTATGAAGAGATTGACATGAGCAAAGACGAGGCTGCCGTTGAGTACGTCAAGGAGCTTGGCTACACTGCTGCGCCAATTATTGTAAATGGCACTACCCATTGGAGCGGTTTCCGAATGGAAATGATCAACGGCCTAAAACTACCCAAGCCTAAAGGCGTCTAAGACTTCTTAGAAGTAAACTTCTGTCCTCTGAAGTAAGCAACACCTTCATTGATCTGCACTAACTCAAAGTATGGCTTCTCGTCTTCAATAGTGACGATGAGTATTCCGTTTTGCCAGTTTTCATAGTACCTGGCCGAAGTTCCGTCAATGTTTGTGGATCCATTAACGCTAGGAACCGCTCCGTCAACTCGACATAAGCAGCCCGGACTAACGGCGACAGACTTGATAGATCCGTCACGGTTAAAGACTGTCTTGGACTGAATCTCAAGTCGGTGGGAGTGTCCAAAAATAGTTGAAATGTGTGGGTCTGCGTTTGTATAGGCAGCTGCAGTAGATCCGTTGGATCTTGCTTTAGTTCCATGAATAGCTCTGAGGCTATCGGTGAGCCAGTATGCTCCGGCTGGGTAGGCGTCAATGTACTGCACTCCGATCTCATCAAGTCTCAGAAGGTAAGGAATGCTCATTACCGGAAGCTCATTTGCATTAGCTCGCTTTAGTCCCCATGCGCTAGCAGCGTTGATCATAATGAACTTCTCTAGCCTGCGATCGTGATTACCTTCAATCAGAACTATCTCAGCATCAGGGCCAGCTGCAGCACGCTGCTCCTGCAAAAACTTATGGCCCCTGTCAAATGCTGATTGGGTAGTGCCAGCGAATGCTGCCTCTTGCTCAAAGCGACCCTGGCTTGGTAGATCCAAGAAGTCACCCAAGTTGATTATGCCGTCAACGCGATCGTTATGGTAAAGCCAATTGGTAATCTGTAGCGCAACATCCATTGCAGCTTCATCATGGAATGGCAACCACTGGCCGGCTATGTGACGATAACCGATCTGTGGATCTGGCAGTACCGACCATACTTTGTGGCTTGTACGGGCCTTACGAGGTTCTTTAGGGTTGTTTATGTAAACCGGCTTAGCCTGCGCTACTAGCGTCCATTTGGGCTGTGGGGTTAGGTCATCTAACACAGATACACTTCCCTGTTCTATGGCGTCTAGTTTGATCGTCGTTTGCCTTGAATCCGCGATCGGTTAGAGCTCTAGCAAGTTCAGTATGGCCCCAGCGGGCATCGGCAAGGTTGTCTAGAAAGATCTGCATGTCAGCCTTGTCTAGCTGATCCATGGCGTTTCTTATAAAAGCGCAAAGCGTCTCTTTTTCAGGTGGGGTAAGGCCCTCTAGCATGATTGTCTCCTTCATCTAGCTATTGAAGGTTAGCCTAGCAGGCTAAGCCTGGATCTTGTCCAGCGTGTCGCTAGATTACTAAAGTCGCTGCTTCAGCTTCAGTTAGCGGCTCACCGGCTACTAGCTT
>Ga0181358_1000534_pt1 | contig 16878 bp, 16 predicted proteins | sample Fa13VDMM110SD_FD_130096 | JGI IMG/M metagenome (GOLD analysis project Ga0181358, IMG submission 130096) | Freshwater viral communities from Lake Michigan, USA - Fa13.VD.MM110.S.D | ecosystem: Environmental > Aquatic > Freshwater > Lake | place: USA: Michigan | collected 2013-09-24 | reverse complement strand
GGTGAGCGGCTCGTTCATGTGGAAGTGGCCCTTCTCCGAGGTGTGGGCATAGCGGACATAAACATTGGTCTCGTCCGTGGAGGAGAGCGCAATCTTGGCCTGCTCGGAGGCGTCACGAATGCGGCCCAGAGCATCGACGCTGAGGTCGATGTCGGCGTGGCGCGTGTTCCATGCCGTGCGTGCGTGCTGGATGATGCGGTAGTCGAAGTCAGCGCCCCCAAGGTGGCGGTCGCCGTTGGTTTCGATGGTAGTGTGCTCGCCCCTGCCAACATCCATCAGGGCGATGTCGAACGTGCCCCCGCCGAAGTCATAGATAGCCAGTCTGGCAAACTTGGAATGCAGCACGCCATGCGCGGTGGCCGCAGCAGTCGGCTCGTGGAGCAGAACCACCTCCTTGAGCTTCGCCAGTCGCGCCGCTTCCTTGGTCGCATAGGCAGCGTCGGTCCCGAAGTTTGCCGGGATGGTGATGACTGCGCGCTCTGGACGCTCGCCAAGGCGCAGCTCTGCTGCATCCAGCATCGCCGTGATGAGGAAGCTCGACATCTCTGGCGCGGAGTAAAGACGATCCGGCCCCTTGAACCAGATCATGCCATCAGGGCCGCGCTCGGTGTGCGCGCCGAAGTCTTCGCCATCCACGAAGCGCTCGCCCATGAGGCGCTTGATGTTGAAGAAACTGAACTCCGAATTGGAGCGCGACTGCGTCAGGGCTGGCCGTCCCACGATGGGCTTGCCGTCCTTGAACGCGATGACGCTGGGCATGACACGCAGGCCCTCAGCGGTCTCGATAATGGCCGCCTCCCGGCCATCGTGAAACGCGATGGCGGAATTGGTCGTGCCGAGGTCGATTCCAACCGTCAGGCTCATTGAGCAGCTTCCTTCTGCTCGAAGAACATCTCGTCTTCGGCGCGGTCGTCAGTGACTGGGATTTTCTTCTCGTTCTTCGCTGCCCGCTTGGCGTGCTGGGCGGACTGGCCGCCCTTGCGCGAGCGGCGCTGGGCGGCGGTCATTTCCTCGGGAGGGGCGGTGTCCTCTGGAGGGGGCGCGTCCTGCAAGGGGTCGCCACCTGCGGGGGGTGAGTTATTCTCCGTTAAACTTCCTTCGCCACTCCCAAGAACCTCCTCGACCTTCTCGACATACTCGTCGGCGCCTACAATCGGGCCGGGTGCCTGCGGCTTCCCGGCTTCGGCCATGGAGGCGCGGACCTTGGCCAGATCGGCCTCCAGACCAGCCACCTCGATCTCGCTCTTGAGGTCGCGGATGCGGCTGGTCCCGGCTGCCGTAGCGGAGGTCACGAATACCCACAGGCCGAACGAGCGGGCGCCTTCCAGCACCCAGAGCATGACTTCCAGCCAGATACCGGCCCAGAATGCCTCGCTGGCGGCGGCCTCGGTCTCGATCTGGGCAACCCGGCGGTCGGTCGTTGCCGTCTGGACGGGCACAGGAGCCCCGCTGGTGAGGTTTGTCTCCCGCTGGCGCAGGACATCCAGCTGGCGGTTGATACGCTCCCCGCAGACGCGCATGGCGCTTTCCGTGCGTCCTGCCCTGACCCCATCGACGGCCCCGGTGTAGCCGCAGCGGGAAATCATCTCGCTCTGGGCCTCCTTGATGCCCTCGGGCGACATGGCGGACATCTTGAGGAGGAAGGCTTCCTGATCCGCGATCTGCGTCCTGACGCGCTCCAGCTCCGCCGGGGTGCTGGCGGCGGTGGACTGGGCGGCTGCCCCGAGCTGGGCTGCCTCCTCGCCCGCCAGAGCTGCCTTGGCCGCCAGCTCCGCGCTGGAATCGGCGAACCTGTCGGGTTGGATGAAATGGACGCCCGTCTTCGCGTTCTGGACGCAGACCCACGCCAGCCCGGCGAAGATCAGGCCGCCCACGATCTTGCGCAGCCGGGTGGTCGCCAGCATGACGCGCACGAGCGCCATGGCGGCCAGCACCTCGGCCCCGAGAACGCAGGCCGCGAAGAAGAAGATCAGGGGGAAAGAAGCCCAGCCCCACGTCGAGGTGGCGAACACGCCGCCGACGCTCAGGGACGCAAGGGCGATGGTGATGACGATGATGGCGTAGAGAGCGCCCTTCTGGGTTGCCTCTTCCTCGTTCTTGAACTGCATGAACGCCATTACGGTGCCACTCCAAACGAGCGCAGCAGCAGGTAGCCGCCGACGCCGAGACCAGCCCCGAGCGTGGTCGTGATCGACCCAATCGCTACCCGGCCCGGCCCGTTGTTGCGAGAAGATGCCGCAGCCGTTGCGGCTGCGGATGCGGCTGCGGATGCGGCGGCGGTGGATTGCGCAAGCAGGCTCAGCTGAGCCGCGATAGCCTCGATGCGGGTCTCAAGCGTCACCACGCTCTGGCGCATGGTCTCGGTGAGGTGCTCTTCGACCTTCTCAATGCGGCTGGTGATCTCGTGGCGCTGCTGCGTGTTCTGCGCCATCAGCTCCTTGTAGGTGACGCGCTCATTCACCTGCGCTTCAATCCCGCCGACATCGCGGGCCAGATCAGAGACTGCTGCGAAATAGTTTGGTTGGTGCCCCTGCCCCGCCCCATCCATGTCAGCTCCTCAGCTCAAGCAGGATCGCAGAAATGGACTCATGGCGTCCGGTTTCCGCGCGGCTCATCTCGTAGCGTTCGTCGTGAAGGCGCTGCGTGAGTACATCGTATTCGACCAGCAGGCGGCGCTTGCCGTCCGCTAGACTTTCGTTTTCGGATAGCAGAGCGGCTAGGCCATCAGAGACGCGCGAGGGCGTCGGCGAGCCGGGGGCGCGGGGCTCCAGCGCACCAATCTCAAGCAGGTACTGGATCAGCGATTCAATGCTGTCTCGCGCTCCGCCGTGCTCGCGTCCATGAAGGTCTCGGCCCGAGACCTGATAGAACCTGCCGACCTTGGTGATGTCCGCGCGCGACCACCCGGCGTTCAGCATGAGCATGCTGAACTCGTTGCAGAGATTCTGCGTCGAGGTAGCTGACATGGTCGTCTCCGTTGTGAGCGTGTCAGGCAAACGGCAGCGGCTTCGTGGTCTCGTCGAACCACGCATCAATCTGCGTCTTAAGCGCATCGACGTTGACCGCAGAGCTGACGAAATCAATCGTCTGCTCCTTGGTGAGCGAGGCGAACGGCACGAACGTCTCCGGGTTGGGAGGGGCCAGCCCTGTCTCGCCGCCGATCTCCTGCACGCTGTCGCCGCGCGTGCCGCGCAGCGAGTAGCCGATGCTCTTGATGACATCGGTGAGGCCGCTCTCGTCCGCAACTTTTGCGTCGCGGAAGTTCCAAGTCCAAGTCGTCGTCATGTCAGTCTCCAGTCGTTAGCCATCGCGGCGGTGAAATCGATTGAGGCGCACCCTACGAGAACACCTCGGCTTCTAGGTCAAGGGATTGTGAAGCAACGGTTGCCCCGCCGCCAGCAACCCGGATTTCAATAGTTACGTTGCTATACAAGGTCGTACCGTCGACAGTGTTGGTGAGTTCCCACGTTCGGTTGGAAGTCAACGCCAGCCACGACCCCAAGGTCCCGCTAGTGGGAAAGGTGCCTGAGTCATGGGTTACCCGGACTTCGTATCCGTCACCGATGGTCGACAGGATCGGCAGGGTCCACGGGGTACCGTCTCGGTATATGGTAAACGACGCCGTGCTGCTGAACGACGCGCCGCTGTAGACTGGGGAAGTGATCGCCAACCCAAAGGTCCGCGATTTCAGCGCCGCTATGAATGCCTTCTGGATGGTCATCAGGTCATCGCCCCGGTGAGGACGCAGACGCTGGACGAGCGCCAGTAGACGCCGCCCATCTGGTTCAGCGCCAGCGTGGCCGACGCACTATCGACGCCGTTGACATACATCGTGACGCTCGCGCCGCGCGTGATGGTCCTCGCCGATGTGCCGGGGTCTATCGTGATCATGTCGCCCGCGGTGAACACCGCGTTCGGCAGTGTGATGCCGCCAGTGAGTGCGAGGGTCTTGTTCGCGCTCGCGACGGTCAGCGTGCCGGTTGTCTCCCCGCTGATCTGCACCCGGCTCTGGATCGTGCCGCCGTTGATCGTCGGGCTGGTGAGCGTTTTGTTCGTCAACGTGTCGGTGGTGGCGCGACCGACGAGCGTGTCAGTCGAGGTCGGAAGCGTCAGCGTGCCGGTGTTGACGATGGTCGAGATGACCGGAGAGGTCAGCGTCTTGTTGGTCAGCGTCGATGTGCTGGAAATGGTGGGGACGACGACGCCACCAACAGACAGCGTCCCCGCCGTGTCGAAAGTCGAGTGCGCGGCGCTGTTCACGTAAACGCCTAAAGCATGGTTGCTCCACGTTCCAACGAGGCCGCCAGAGCCGCCAGATTGGAGCCCAACCTCCGCAAAGCCGTCTCGCCTGACAGCAAGCCCTGCGCTTGCGCCCGACACCTGCACGCGCGGGCCTAAAGTGCCAGACATGCCAGCCACGTCCGTGCCGGTTCCGAAAATCTGCGTGGCGGTTGAGAAGGTGACGCCACCCGCGACCGTCCCGCTCAGCGTCGGAGACGAGAGCGTTTTGTTGGAGAGCGTGTCGGTGCTGGAGATGGTGGGGATGGCGACGCCGCCGATGTTCGCGCCCGTGTTGAGTGTCGGCACGCCGAAGCCGCTGATCGTCAGTCCGGCGGTGCGTACATCGCCAGACCCGCCGCGCAGGACAAGGCTCGTGTTGTTGCTGCCGTCGTTGATCGACACGATCTCCGCGTAGCGCGTCGGAAAGGCTGCCGCGTTGAACTGCAAGGCGACCGCAGTGGAGGCGGTGCCATTCGCGTTACGCAGGATGGTCGGCGTCGTCTGCGCGCCCGCGCTTGTGCTGGTGATGATCTGCTGCCCGGTGATGGCCGGGTCGCTGATCGTCGGCGCGGTGAGCGTCTTGTTGGTCAGCGTCGAGGTCGAGGAGATCGTCGGCACCAAGACGTTGTTGAGGTAGATGGCGTTCTGCACGTTCAGCGTGCCGACGCCCTTGAAGGTGCCGCTCGGAGCGCCAATCGCCATGCCGCCGTGAAAGCCACCCTCGATTGTGTCGAGTGAGGCGGCGACAGATGTGAAGAAGTCCAGCGACGCGCCGACAAAGGCTGCGGACTGGCTTCGCACCGTCCCCTGCACGTAGGCGGCATTGCGGACGCCGCCCAACGTATCCCCGCCCCGGAACATCAGCGTCCCGAGCGCGTCGCCCGGTGTCAGCGAGTTGTCGGTCGCGATCTTGTCGAGGACCAGATAGCCCGCAGTGGCGTCCGTGAACGTGTTGCGGATCAGGACTTGCGGCGTCAGGGTCGAGTTCGACAAGTAAGTCGGGCTGCCCGAGTAAGTGGGCGAGCCCGCAACCGTCCCGTTGATGGTCGGGCTGGTGAGCGTCTTGTTGGTCAGCGTGTCGGTCGAGGAGATCGTCGGCATCGTGACGTTAGAGGCGGCGACGACGCCTGCGGAGTTCACACGGAAATGTTCAGTCGTGCCGCCATCGTTGCTGACGATGAAACTCTTGGCATTGGTGCCGTAGGCGCGGGTCAGTTCGCCAGTCGTGGCGTTGGTGAAAAACATATACGCCGGGTTTGTTCCCGAGCCACGAGCAAGGAACCCCCCGTAGCCAGCTGTTCCAAAAGACTGGACAAGCGAGTTGGCGTTTTCAAAGTTGAACTGGCCACTCATCGTGACGGCGCCGCTCGCCGTGACGGTGCCGCCGACAGTCGGCGAGGTCAGCGTCTTGTTGGTGAGGGTCGAGGTCGAGCTGATGGTGTCTACCGCGACGCTCGCGACGGTCGGCGTAAAGTTGAAGTTGGCGACGCGCGAACCGTTGATCGTGAAGGCGTCGCCCGTGCCGCCAAGCGCGACCGAGAACGTCGAGCCCGCCGAGTAGAAGATAGTGTTCGCGCCAGTCGTGCGACCAAGGACGATGTCGGTGTTGAAGGTGGGCTGGCCAGAGACCGTCCACGCGCCGCCCGCAATCGTGCCGCTGAATGTCGCGCCGTTGATGGACGGCGAGGTCAGCGTCTTGTTCGTCAGCGTCTGCGAGCCGGTCAGCGTGACGTAATCGGTGAGCGTCGAGAACCCCAGCGTGGTCCGTTGTGCCGATGCATCAGCATCATCCAGAAGCGCCCTGCCCGCAGTCGTCGTCGTGATGAGCGAGAACGTATCCGTGCCGGTCCAGTATAACATCTGGCCCGCCGAGCCAGAAAGGGCCGCCAGCGCCGTCAGCGTCGCGTCGAGCGGCTGGAACGAGCCGCCCGCGAGCTGATTGAGCACCTGCATGTTGGTGCCATCGTAGGCCAGCATGTAGATGCCGCCCGAGACGATGTCGCCCGCAATCAGCGCGCCGCCGTCCGACGTGACAATGGACTTCGCGCCGAGGCCATCCACGTTGATCGTGGCCGCGCCAGAGTTCGTGTGGTTCGCCTTGAGCGCGATGAGCAAGCCAGCGCCGTAGGCCGACCACGCGCCGACAGCATCGTTGGTCGCGGTGTAGGCATTGCCAGCACCGCCGAAGGTGATGCCGCCGCTGATGGTGTTGGAGTACGCCTTCTGCGCGGCCATCATCGCGCGAGCGCTGTTGTTCACAGTCGGCGCGAGCTGGCCCTCGGACCAGTTCACGTTGCTGTCCGCCGTGGCGTTGGCACCAGCGGTAACAGACCAGTTGTGGACGCCGACAACCATTTATTTCTCCCTGCGTGGGGTGACGTTCTTCATGGCGGACTCACGCTTCGCCCGCCGCTTGTCGAACCATGAGTTGACGATGGCCGCGCCGATCTGAGCGCCCACCGCGTACATCGCGATGATCGCCACGAACCCAAGAGCTTCCATGTTACGGCTCTCCAGTGAGAAGACCGGCCAGCGCGCCGCCGCCAACGCCTGCGTACACACTGCCGCGCGCAGTAGACCAGCGGTCCTTGTATGCGCGCTGGAGTTGCGCCTGACGCTTCAGCGCCTTCTGCACGACAGACGGACCGTTGAGCCACTTCTCAAGACCCTGATTCCTGATCTCAAACTCAAGGCCGCCGACGAGGTTTCCGGCCTTGTCGCGGATACTAGCAGGCGTCCGCATGAACTTGATAATCTCGCTGGCCACGTCCTGATCGAAGCGCGCGGTGGAGTCTCCGGTGAAAGCCTTCTTCAGCGCACTAAAAATGTTGCCCTTCAAGGCTTCGCCAACAGCGGGAAGTGTCTGGTCTGCCTGATTTGCAGCCTGTGTCAGGACGTGAGCCGTCTTCGGACCCTTGAGGATTCCTGAGCGCTCGATGTTGTCGAAGAAGCCGTAGCGAAGATCGAGGTCTTCCAGCATGCTGGTCAGCTTGGTGAAACGGTTGTCGATGCTGCCGTCTTTGTTCACGCGGGCAAAGAAGCGCCCCAGTGCTTCGCGCTGCGACGGGTTGTCGGCCACCTTGCGAAGCATGTCGCGCGTTGAGCCGCGCGTCTGCTGGTTGCGAATGCCCTCTTCAAGCCGGGAAATCATGCCCTTGCGCGCCCATTTCTTTTCGGCGGGGTCCATGGCGTTGAACAGTTTCAGGTTGTCTGCGAGCCTCGGCGGATCGGTTTCCATCACGGCCTTGAAGCCGAACTCAAGGCCGTCACGCTCCGTCTTCAATGCAGCGTAGCGCTCCTGCGCCTTGACCCAGTCCTTGCCCAGCACGTTGTCGTCACCCAGCCAGTTCTTCAGCTGGTTGTAGTACCGAGAGCGAACCTCTGCGATGCCGCTTTCGTTTTTCCGCCAAGCGTCTTCTTTCGATTTGCGCGCCATGGTGAGGAAAGTGCGCCAGAACTTTGGCTGATCCATCAACACCTGAGCCGGGACATCGGCTCCCAGATCGGCGCGCATTACCGCGACTGCGGCGTTCATTGCATCTGAGAACGGACCAACGGGTCTATCGGTGACGTTTCTGGTGCCATTCGCGGTGGCGACGCTGTAGTCATCCGGCGCGTTTCTCAGGAGGAAGTCTTTCAGCTCCTTCGGGAAGGCGTTCACATCGAGACGCCTCGCGTCGATAGCTCCGTAGACGCTGTCGAATTTGCTTAGTTCGGTGTCGATGTCGGAGACGCGCGAGACGTAGTTGATGCGCTCGCGCAATCCACCGCCGAGCTTCTTCCAGAAATTGTCACGCGCGCCTTCAGAGATGGATACGTTGCGTAGTTTTGCAGCCGCCTGCATTTCTGCCAGCTCTCGACCAGCATAGGCGCTTGATGCGCTCACGAGATCAGAGCCGAGCTTGCCGAACGCATCCATCGTCCATGCGTTGTTCGAGTCCACGTCACCGACATCCTTGGCGTTCTTCCGCAGCTGTGCGGCATCCATCCCGTAGCGATCCAGCTCCCGCATCACATGCTTCGCAGCCTGACGCTGAGCGCTCGTGTCGAGAATGGGGTCGATGAGAGCGCGCTTGCCGAGTGTGCCAGCCCCCTCAAACAGCGGCCCAGCAACAGCGCCCATCACGCCGCCCAGACCAGCGTTGAGCAGCATGTCGCCATTCTCGCCGCCATCCGATGCGCCAGCACCGTAGAGTGCGCCGCCGGGCGCAGCATACGCAGCCGACCTGCCCATGCGAGACAGCAGGCCCATATTGCGAACAGGGCCAGCAGCGGCTGCTGCCGCCCGCCCGCCGCGCATCAGGTTGCCAGCAACAGCGAGGCCGCCACCGCCAACCAAACCGCCGAGCATCGCGCCGCCAATCTCGCCTGCAAATTTCCAGCCGCCCTGATCTGCGCTGGCGGTGTCCTGCCAGCGGCGAGCCTCATCGGTGGACCTGTTGTAGGCGTCCCAGTAATCGCCGCCGGTCAGCCACGCGCCAGCACCCGCAAGCCCGCCTTGAATTTCATCGCCCCAGCCGAACGACAACGAGTCGCCCGCGCCAGACATGAAGGCGTCGAACTCCGACATGCGAGCCAAAGCGCCAGAGGGGCTAGAGGGGCCGGTGACAAATTGGTCGTAACGGCTCGGCCTCTTTTTCTCTTCGTCCTTCTCTTCGCCTTGTTCCACGAATTGATCGTAGCGACTGCGCACCATCAGGATGCTCCGAGTTTGTATGCTGGATCGACCAGATAGAAGTTAGTCGTAGTTGTACGCCGGTGCGGACGCTTTTTCCTGCGCTTTGATTTGAGCAAGCGCTCTCCGCAGGTTGTCGCTGCCGTATGTCATCTCAAACTCTGCCAATGATGCGGGAGATTGATCCTGACGCAGCATTGTTAGTGCATTAAAGTTTGGCGACGGGTAGACTTTCGCTGTTCGCTGTCCGTTGCTGCTTGCTGGCGCCGCTGGCGCCGCTGGCGCCGCGCCCGCTCCTCTCGCCGCCGCCGCGCGCTCCTCGCGACCTTCTCGACCGGGCGTGAAGCCGGTGCCCTCAAGAACGCCCGACATGTACGCAGCAACAGGCGGAGCGCCGGGAACCATCGGATTTGTGATGCCTTTGTAGGTGCTGTAGTAATTGCTCAGCGCGTTTGTTGACATGAGCTGACGCTCTTTTGTGGCGATCATTTCCTCGACCAGATCAACTGCGGCGCCCAAGTCCATGTCAGGGCTCGCAAACGACTCCATGCCCAGCTGAAGCTCCTGCGCTGCAAGCGCGCCACTTCCAGCGAACATGGCGATTACGGGCTTCAGTACCCGCGCCTTCCATGTGGTGAGCTTCTCGCGCACGTCCGAGCTGCCGTTGAAGACGCGGCTCAGCGGCACACGGAGGTTTGCGGGGATTACCTGACCAGTGGCGTCCTCGTACTCACCGGCCTGCTTGATGTTGGCGAGCAGGGTTTTCAACCCCGGTAGAGTATTGGATTGAATGTCAATTGCCTCGGCCTGCTTTTCGGCAATCAGAGAGGCGTCTTTAGCCTGAAAGGCTCTGAAAATGGAGTTTTCGTTATCGGCGCCTATCCTCGCAATGCGCTCGCGCGATGTCAGCTCCCTTTCGAGGCGCTCGTCTGCCTTCGTCGACTCTTGTTGTGACTGAATATAGCCAGCGTACACCTGCCCATAAGTTGACGGGTCTGTTCCCCTGAGAGCGGCTGCGAACTCGGGGTTGGTCTTTTCGAGCGAGGTCGCAAGCTCGTCGCGAGACTTGGTAAGAGCGGCGATGCGCTCGCGGTCGCGCCTGATGTCTTCGACCTGAAGACCCTGCACTTCGGCTGCGCGCCGATCAATCTCGGCCTGACGCTTCGCCTCCGCCTCGTAGCGGGTGTCTTCTTTCGCGTCGCGCTTCTCCTGATACTGGCGGCCTTGGATGTTCTGCATCGCCTGCGCTGGCACGGACCAATCGCCGCCGTTCTGGTTGGCTCCGCCCATCAGCGCGAGGCCCATACTGATCCAATCCATGGGGTCGAAGCCGAGCAGCTTGCCGTCGCCAGCCGCATTGTTGCCTGTTGCCTGCTCACCGGGTTGTGGCTGGCGCTGGACCTGCGGCTGCTCGGGATAGGCCGCCATCGAAGCGTCGTACTGCATCGGCTGTTGCGGCTGGAGACCGCCAAGACCGCCTGCACGTTGCGGCGGCGCCTGCTGATAATCAGGATAGGCGGCCATTGCGGCGTCCTGCGACGGCATTTGCTGCGGCGGTTGCGGGCCTTGCTGTGGCATGGCGAAGCCGTCCATAGCAGGCTCATACGGCTGCTGCGGGGTCGCCGCCGGTTTCTGCGGACGCGCGGCAGGCTTTTTCATATTGCGGAAAGCATCCAGATTCCACTCACCCGTTGCGCCGCCGAGGGGCTCGCGCGAGGCTAGCGGCGCTCCCTGATAGGGTGCCGAAGGATTCCAGCGCTGCCCTGCGGGTGCGGCCATGTCATCGCCAAGCGCCCACGGGCCGCCCTGCGGGTTCCAGCGATCCAGAAGTCCGCCACGTTTATAGGGGTACGGCATCAGAGTCCTCCCTGCTTGCCTATCATCTGTTCAAGCTGCGCCCGCGAGTCAGGGCGGCTCATCGCGTCCTGAACGACACGCTGCGCGCTCATCATGATCTCGTTGTCTGGCACATCTGGCATCTTCTGCTTCATCGCCATCGCTACGGATTTGATGAGCTGCTTGATGCCTATCTGAGCGCCGCGCGCCGCGATACCGCCGCCAAAGCCAGCGATCATCCCCGGCACCATGGCGTTATCGCCGCTGGTCATGGTGGCCCCGAGGCCGCCCAGAGCGCCGCCGCCGACACCCATCAGGAACGTGTCCGCTGTGTCCTGCGCCGCGTTTGGCGGGATCATGTTGCCGAGTTTGGAAAGCATGCCCATGGCGGTCTCCTAGTATTGGCGACGGTTGCGGTACGGGTTGGGAAGAGATGGTGGCGCGGGCCGCGCAAACTGAGGCTGCGCTTGCTGTATCAGGCTGTTGCCCATGCCAGTCAGCATGTTTGCCATCATCATCGGATCGCCGCCGCCGCCGCCGTAAGCCGCCGCCGCTGCATCAGTTGATGCCTGCGGCGATGCGGCGAGCGTGCCCATCTCCGTCTGCCCATAGGCAGTAAGAGACGGGTCGATGGCGGGGTTGAGCATGTTGTGCGCCATGTTCGGCGCCATGTGTCCCCAGCTTGGCATTCTCATTCTCGACATCAAGCCCATTACATCAACCCTCCGCCAACGAGGCCAAGACCACCGCCGATCATTGCGCCGACCGGCCCGCCCATCAGGAAGCCCATGCCTGCGCCGCTTGCCGCGCCGCCCATCATTTGCATGCCGCGATTTGCGCCCGGCTGTGTGCTGGTCTGCATAGAGCTGCTGAAGTCGGGCATGCCATTCATCAGACCCGCATAGCGCTGAGCGTTCTGCCATCCAGCGTTCTGCTCGAAGTTCCAGCGTTGCATGGCGGCGTCGATCTGCGCTTGGTTCATCTGCTCGTATGCGCCGCCGACTTGCAGCATCTGCTGGGCTGGCATGCCGCCGTACTCGTAAAGCGATGGGAGCATTGCACTCGACCGCGCCGCGTCCGCATTGCCCTGCGCCCACATATTGCCCGCGATCTGCGCGCCCTGAAGCCTGCGGTCGAAGCCCGACTCCGCCAGACCGGCAAGGCCGCTGGCTCCCTGAAACTGGCGCGCGTAATCCTGCCCGAGCACATCGCCATAGAGGCCCGCACCCTGAAGGCCGCGACCGTACTGGTTCTCGGCGAGCTGGCCCGCCATGTTGTAACCCTGCATGCCGCGATTGAGGTCGTTGCCGAGCGTGTCGCCGTACATGCCAGCAGCCTGCAATCCACGTCCGTAACCGGACTCGGTGAGCTGACCGGCGGCAGTCTGCGCCTGAAGATTGCGGTTTGCGTCGTTGCTGAACACGTCTCCGTAGAGACCAGCTCCTTGCAGTGCGCGACCAAAGCCGCTCTCGGCCAGCTGGCCCGCTTGAGACTGGGCTTGCAGATTGCGGTTTGCGTCGCTGCCGTAGATGTCGCCGTAGATGCCTGCGCCCTGCAATGCGCGGCCATAGCCAGACTCGGCGAGCTGGCCAGCCTGCGATTGCGCTTGCAGGTTGCGGTTGAGGTCGTTGCTGAACACATCGCCATAGAGGCCAGCACCCTGAAGGGCTCGGCCATAGCCGCTCTCCGCGAGTTGCCCGGCCTGAGACTGAGCTTGCAGGTTACGGCTCAGGTCGTTGCCGAGCACGCCGCTATACATATTCAGCGTGTTGAGCAGCGAGTTGGTCTGCTGCCCCGCCATGTTTCCGGCTGTCTCAAACCCTGACATCGCCGCGTTGCGATCTGCCTGACTGATGCCCGCGAGCTGACTCGCCGCGCTGAGCTGCCGGTTCTGGGCCGCCTCGACGCCGGGCGCATAGATCGAGGTGTAGAGATTGCCGAGATTGCTGCCCAGCGCCTTGCCGTAGGCGGCGTTAGCTCCAAACCGGCCCGCACGCGCGAACTGGGCGTTGGTGTCGTTCGTGATCTGGTCGCGGCCCTGCGTGTAGAGGCCGTCGAGATGCGACAGGTCCTGATTGGCGAAGCTGTTGAGCGAATTGACGCCCGCAGTCGTCGCCTGCTGACCCGTGGCTGCGATCTGCGCCGCGTATGGGCTGGCCGCGCCAGAGGAGTTGATCGCCTGCTGGAAGTACGGATTGAGCTGGCTGCTGACGCTCTGCCCGCCCGCCTGTGCGATCTGGTTGGCGTAGTTGTTCGCGCCGACGCCCTGATTGATGAGCGGAGACAGCGCGCCAGCAGCTGACTGCTGCCCGGCCTGTGCGATTTGGTTGGCGTAAAGGTTCTGGCCCATGCCCTGTTGGAGCATCGGCGAGACCTGCCCGGCGACATTCTGCTGCCCGGCCTGTGCGATCTGGTTGGCGTAGTTGTTCTGGCCCATCCCTTGATTGATGAGCGGCGACATCGCCCCGGCTGCCCCTTGCTGGCCCGCCTGTGCGATCTGAGAGGCATACGGGTTCGCGCCAGAGTTCTGCGCCAGCATTGGCGAGAGCGCGCCAGCGGCCCCTTGCTGGCCCGCCTGCGCGAGCGCGCCCATGTAGGGGTTCGCGCCCATGTTCTGGCCGATCATGCCGCCGATCTGGTTGCCGACGCTCTGGTTGGCCGCACCCCACATCAGGTTCTGGTACGGGTTCGACATGCCGCCGTAGGCAGCCTGCATCGCCGTGTCCATGCCCGGATTGTAGCCCGACATGCCGCGCAAGGCCGCCTGCTGGGCCTCGCCCATGCCGAATGCGCCGCCCGCCGCCTGCTGCTCCATCGCGCCGAGGGCGCCCATGGTCTGCTGGCTGTACGGCGCGACCGTCTGGCCGGGGTAATACTGGGCCGGGCCTTGGCCGTAGAGAGTTGAGCCGATGCCACTGAGCGACTGCTGCCACGCCTGCGTGACTGGGTCGGCTATGGTTTCATTTCTGACGGTCGAAACCGCCGGGGTTTTGGTGCCGATTGTAGCCTCCCATAGCTATATGTTGACGCCCAGTTGACAGTTAGGGTGTCGTTAACTACCTATCACCTCGATAGACAGGAGATCGACCATGAAGCCCATCAGCTATAGCCTGCTCAAGCGCATCGAGACCATCGCGGTCGCGGCGGTCTACATCGGCGGCACAATCGGAGCGTTCTTGCTGCTCGATCCTTGGCTGGACTTCCTGAACTCGATCTTCGGCTAACGCCGGTTGTGCGGCGCGAGCGAGGGAGCTGGCGGAACATATTCCTCGTCGCTCTCCGCGCTCTCGCTGAGGGCCTTTGCGATTGCCGCAATCGTCGCGTCATCCATCCGCCCCGTGAGCGGGACGCCTGACTGCGCCTGAAACATCTTCACGCCAGTTGGCGTCAGGTCGAAGCCGAGCGCCTTCATGGCTTCCTCCTGCGTTTCCTGATCCTTGAGCGCGTCTATAATTGCCAAGCCGCCAGCGCCAGCAGCGGCAACTCCGCCCAAGTAGGTCGAGACCGGGTGCTTTCCGAGGAAGCTCTTGGCGCGGGCAAGCGTGTCCGTTGGCAGCATGCGATTTGCTGTGTTGTTGGCGGCATCCCACACCCTGCTGGTCGTCCCGGCGACGCCTTCTGCCACTGCATCAGTGAGCCTGCCAACATCGTTCATGCCGTCAATGGCGCGGTCGATGCCGGTCTGGCCGATTTTGTCGCCGTACTTCTCCATGGCGATCATGTCGGCAAACTTTTCCGCCTCCGTCATGGCCTGTCCGCTCGGGAACTGGCTGGCCTGCGATCCCTTGAGGCCCATCGCCCTGCGCATGGCCATCGCCTGCGCGATCTTGTCCTGCTGCGTCGGCACGTTCACAGGCACGCGCCCGAGAAGCCCCTTCACCGCGCGAGCGCCGCCACGAAGGCCCGCGCCGCCAGCTGCACCCAGCGCTGCTCCGCCCAGTGCGCGCACAAGCGGGTCCTGATCCTCGTCCGCCGACATCGCGCCAGCGCCGCCAAGGCCAAGCGCCAGCATCAGCTCTGGGCTGCGCAAAATTTTCGCGAGAAGTCCCCTGCCAGCCATTAGTCGATCTCCCGCTCAAGTACGATTGCCGTTCGCTTCCATGTCGTCAGCGCCTTCTGGAGCCCCTCGCGTCCGATCATGCGGACAGCGTGGCAGCCGTTGGCCTTGGCGTAGGTCATCAGCTCGCCTTCGAGCTTCATCCACTCACGCATCGCCGTGCCGGATGCGAGCAGCACTTCGAGGATGCGGCGCTGGGTGGGGAACTCGCTGATCGTCAGCACCATCGCCGATTGCACCTTGTCCTTCTCGAAGAACACCACGAGGCGCAGCGCGCCATCCAGAACACCGTTGACGACGCTGAGCGCGTTGAACTGGCCGTTGCTCCAGCGGCAGGCTTCCTCGATCAGCGGCTGTAGCTCCTGCCAGAGCTTCGGCAGGTCGTTCGGGTTGATCACGTCTGCCCGCAGCGTCGGCTTCTCGATTACTTCGCTCATGAGGCTGTTGCTCCTAGCGTCAATCTTTTCCAGTTCGTGCCGTTGCTGACGACGAGGCAGGGGCCGCCGGTCTCGTTCGGCACGTAGTAGGCTCGCCCGGCTTCGAGCGTCGCATCTAGCAGCGCCAGCTCGGCTATCGTCTTGGTCTGAAACAGGCCGGTGCTGATAAGATCGGCATGCTGGTTGATAGCGTCGGCCACCTTGCGTGGAGTGTCGCCTGCGGGCTGAACCTTCCGTGCTTCGTTCATCGCGAGCCGCTCGCCTTGGCCTTGAGATCAACCGCCGTTGCAAACGTCCACTCCGCAGCCGCCGGGATTTGCAGTTTGGCGCGGATAAAGTTGCCCATCACGCCGCGCTGCGGGCAGCGTCCGCTCGGCTGCTGCGAGACAGCGCCCTTGAATGTCGCCGTCTGCGCAGGCTTGAGCGATCCAGCGCCAGCGACTGTCGCCGTGGATGCATCGGTGATCGGACGAAACCACTCGACCGAGGATGTGCCCTTGGCGAGCGGATAGTCGCCGGTCTCCAGTGTCGCTGCGGTGGTGTCGCCAGAGAACGAGCCGAGAATGTGTGAGGTGTTGAAGCCCGCGAAATAGCGCGATCCGCCGAGGAAGAACGGATCGTCGAACGAAATGGTCATTGTGTCGATGTTTACCGCGTAGTCGTCAATGCTTACCCCGAGTGAGGCCGCGCTGAGAATGAACTCGGTCGTCACCACTGCGTATGCCGCGCGCTGAGCAACCCAGTTGTAGATCAGCAGAGTGTCTGGGATGCCGTTGCCATTTGTGGGAGAGCAGAAGGCCCATGCGACCTGCTTCTCGTTCGGGTTGATCGCGCTCGACATCCGGCTCCAGAGATTGGGGCTGCTGTTGTCCTTGAACCACTGGTCGAACATCGCATTGCCGATGGGCCGGGCCTGTTGGCCGTCGAACACGTAGAAGCCATCCTCCGAGAGGAAGAAGAACAGCGAGCCCCACTGCACGAGACTGTTGGGCTCGATGCAGCCAATGCCGTCCACAATCTTGTCGATCTGCATGATGGTGGCGCCGCCCACATAGACCATGCGGCGGATGGCGCTCTCCTGAAAGATGTAGAGGCTATCGAGACCGGCAAGGCCAGTGATGCGTCCGCCGTCTGCGAACTCCTGCTCGTCGCTCTGGTTCGTCCCCGGCGTCCACGACGCGCTGTCGCCAAACCCGCTCCACTTGATTGCCATGCTGGAGGTCGAGAGCAAACCAAGCACCACGAACTCACCGAACGATGTCACCAGCTGCGCCGGTGGCGGAGAGCCCGGCAAGTTGGCGAACACCGTCGCAGCCGTGCTCATGTCGATGTACTGCGGCACGTCCGCACCGTTCACCGCAACCAGCCGATCTCCGTAGGTCGTAAAGCGCCAGCGTGTGGCGTCCCCTGCTGGCCCATACCCCCCCACGCGGCTGCGATCCGTCCACGTTGCAGACTCCAGCTCGTAAAGCTTCGTGCTATCGCCCGCGTAGACGTGGTGGGCTTGGTCGATGTCGCGCGCCGCCGTTGCGCCGAGGCACTTGGCGGTGAGCGCGTTGGTGGTCGCCGTCAGGGCGCGGAACGGTCCATAG
>Ga0181358_1000533_pt1 | contig 16881 bp, 7 predicted proteins | sample Fa13VDMM110SD_FD_130096 | JGI IMG/M metagenome (GOLD analysis project Ga0181358, IMG submission 130096) | Freshwater viral communities from Lake Michigan, USA - Fa13.VD.MM110.S.D | ecosystem: Environmental > Aquatic > Freshwater > Lake | place: USA: Michigan | collected 2013-09-24 | reverse complement strand
TGGTGTTCAGGAATTTGATCACCACCAATTGTTTTAGAAGCTTTTCCAAACTCTAAACTTCTATCTGAAAGAGGTATAGGCTTTCTAGGAAATATGCTAAAGCTATTAGGAGAACCTGGTAGTTCTCTTGGTACTTCTTTATATCCTTTTAACCAATGTGGTTTTACATCAAAAACCTTTACATCATCTGCAGAAAATGCTGACATATATTTTCCTGTTTCATCAACTGGAAACATTGTAGAACCTTTTCCATGGCTTCCTAAATTAGAAACCCTCATCGGTCTATCTGTTGATATTATAAAAGGTGTTTTACCCTGTTGTATAGTTTGATCAATATATGCTTGTCTAGGAGCTCCTTTACCAAATGAAGGATGAGGTGTTGTACGTATACCAGCAAATGGTCCAAGATCAGTTTTTACTCCTCCATAATCACCCGCTCTAACTAAACCCGAGTTTTGTAAATCTAATATAGCATCTTCTCCAACTACTCTATTATATTCACTTAGTTTTCCTGCCCAAGGATTAATTTTATATGTTTGAGGTAGAAGTGTTTTTGCAGCATCATATCCTCCATAAAGTTCTAATCCAGTCATAAGAGATTCAGCTGTAGCTTCTCTCCAATCTTTCTTACCTTCAGCAACATCTTGCCAATCTTGTATTCTTTGAGGTACTTGTGTAGCTCCATGAATACCCGCAGCTGTATTTAATGCTGTACCATATGTAATTCCTATTCTTGGAATTTGTTTAGCAAGTAATGAACCTGCTGCTTCTAATCCAGCTGGACCCATTGCACCTAATTGCCATACCCAATCTGCAGCTTGTACAGCTTGTGGTCTAAGAGTTCCATCTGGCAAATATAAGTGTGGATTTCTTCTAGCCATTTCCATTCTGGCCCATTCCATATTTCTTTCTTGCTGTTGTTCTGGCGTTAGAGGTCTTACAACAACATCGGGCTCTTCTTGAATATATTGCCCCCACTCATCTGCTGGAAATTCTTTAGCTTCTTCTGTATCCTTTATAAATCTATGCTTTTTACGCTTTGGTTCACCACCTTCTTGAGCATGAGATAATGAAGGTACAGAGATGTCTTCTATAATAAAGCCACCTCTTGCATACTCCTCAATTTCTTCTGGAGTGAGATCTAATTCAAAATACTCTTCAGTCTGTTTTGGTAATCCAATAATTTTATACTTTGCCATAACTATGCTTCTTCAATAATGTAACCTAAACTTCTTAATCTTTGTACTTCAGCTTCTGAAAGTTCTACTTCATCTCCAATAGTATATTCTCCACCCATTGCATATTCCTCTTCCGGAACAATTTCTGCTTCATATCTAGATTCAATACTTGGAAAATGTAGATAACGTCTTTTACCTTTTCTAATCAAGTCTCCACCATGACCTGGTTTTCTAACTCTAGGTAAATTGTATCCTACAGAATTACCATCCCAATCAATATATCTTTTTGTATCACCTACCCACTCAGCATTTGGATCAGGAGTTGCATACATAGGAAGTTCATCTGTGTCATATACAGGCATAATATCAGGATACCCTGTTGGAGGTACAGGTATAGGTGGAGTAGGAGGAATACCTGGAGGAGGACCTGGAGGAATAGGTATTACAGGTTTCTCCTGGACTACTACTGGTGGTAAAGGTTCTTCAGTAACTTTTGGAACGGGTTTCTTAATTAAATGTTTGCTAGATGTATTTTTCTTTTTATCATCAGGACTAACAAACTTAACTGGTTGAACTGGTGGTTGAAATCTAAATTTAATATCTAAATAGTCCATTTCTTTTTCTCCAGGTAATGTAAATGTTTTAACACCAAAAGGTGAAGCAGCTGCATGTGTATCAAAAAAACTTCTTTCCCATTTATAACCTATAGGTGCGTTTCTAATAGCATACCTATGACTGCGGTCAGGGTTTCCATATATAAAATTTTTCCAAGCAGGTGATGCTTCAGCATAATTCATATTTGTCGCAAAAAGGCTATGGTTAGGTGTATAACCTCTTTCAAATCTTTTAGGTCTACCTGTATGACTTCCTGTAACACCATGATATGTCATAGCTCTATTTGCTCTTGGCTCTCTTGCGTTGTATTTTTTTGCTAAATGTGAACTATCATCATAAGCTGCTTTTCTGTAAGCATACTCTTCAGGATCCGATGTAACAAATGGTTCTACCTTTTTATTTTTCTTTTTCTTAGGTTCTCCACCATCTCTATACTCTTCATCCTCTCTTTGGATATAAGCACTGTTTCTAGTTTCAATTCCTGGGATAGGAATATATCTTCTTTTACCAGGTTTAATTAAATCTCCACCATGTCCAGGCTTTCTAAATTTTGGAAGTCTGTAAGGAATTCTATTTGCATTCCAGTCTATGTATCTTTCTGTTTGATTCACCCATTCTGCATCCGGATCTGGAGTAGCATATTCAGGAAGCTCATCTGTATAATATACAGGCATTACATCCGTACCTGTTCCTGGTGGCGGCCCTGGCGGTGGTCCTGGTGGTTCAGGTTTTTTTTCTTCTACAAATTTTTGTAACTCTGGATTAACATAGGTAGGAGTAGGTGTAGGTCTCTTAGATTCTAACTCCTCATATACTGGAGTAATTACTGTAGTTACTTTACCTGTTTTTGGATCTAGTACCATTACTTTTTCTGTACCTACTTGTACTTTACCTTCAGGAGTAACCTTTGGGGTATTATCTACAACTGGCAAATAAGAAGTTGGATACTTATGTTCTGCCGGTTTCTTTTTTACAGCTTCTTTGTATTGAGGCTTAGTTTCTTTTTTAGCATCCGGTGTTAACTTTAATCTCTTTAGTCTACTTTCAGAAATACCAGATTTTCCATACTTTTTAAATCTTTCTATTACTTCTTCATCTGATAATAAGTTAGAAGGCTTTACTGCAATAGGATCATAGTATGGTAATGTTGTTATGTGCCCTGGTAATTTACCTAATAGACGTGTATACCGTTTTTGTTTTTTGTAAGCTTCTTTAACATACTTTTCTGGAATTTTATATTTTTTAGCCACTGTGACATACTCTTTATATGGCATTTGTCCTATTGCTTGAGATATTTCACTAAAATATTTAGTGACAAGATTCTTAGGTAATTTTTTTATTTGTTCTTTAGCACCTTCTGATAATTCATATTGTGAAGAAGGCATATACGTAATTTGCCCCTGTGGTGTAATTCTTTTATCATATCTTAAAAGAGGAGCATTTGCATCTAAAGCTCCTGTTATTAGATCTAGTATTTGATATATATTGGGATCTTTATTACTTTTAATTTTCTTTTTTACTTCTGCCATTTTTTTCTTTTGCTCGGGATAAGCAAGACTTACTGTATAGTCAAGATGTTCATCCTGAAATATTTTTACATCATTAGGATCATAATACCAACCATCTACTTGTGGTTTTTGGTAATATGCTTTTAGTGAGTCATAATATCTTTTTTGCTCAAGAGCATTTCTATATACAGCTAAGCTATCTTCAGCAGTAGCAGAACCTGCAGGTACACATTTACCCGCTACTTTAATATACCCTGGAGGACATACTGCACCACCTCTAGCATATTGACTAGCAACTTCTGGTTCGGGCAACCACTCTTGTCTGAGCTCTTTGTTCATGTTATCAATATCAGCTTTCTCTTTTAGGTATTGCTCATACTTTAACTGATACTCTTTTTGATTTCTAAGATCTCTTACACTAGCTGCTCCTTGGAAATTAATTTTTCTTCCTTCTTCTGCAGCTTTTTCATATTCACCCGGAACCCAGTTGTTTTCTTCATCATAGTATCCTTCCATTCCTTCAGGATTATATCCTGTACTTTTTTGAACTATGAATGGTAAAAGCTTTGTTCTATCATGTGTTCCAAAACCTCTGAAATCTTTATCATCATCCCAAGTGGTGTGCACATAAAACTTATCCTTAAAAGAATCTCTTTTTCCAGGATGCATTCCAATATGAGTTCTGGCTTTTTTATCATAACCATATGTAGGATGAATACCCTTTCCTTTATAACTTGCTGGATTATATCCTGGCATATCTGGATACCCATACTCTTCTAACGTAGGCATTTGTTTGTCTATGTTAGGATCAGCATAATCAGGTTCTAGTGTTTTAAATGCTCTGGTCATTTGACCTTCTGCAACTTTATTTTGAAATGGATTGTATGAATCATACATATAATCAGGGTCTACACTCATTCTTTGACCATGAAAATAGGTACAGTCCGGACATCTCTCTTTGTATGTCTCTATGTTTTTTGTACCTCTATCTTTAAAGATTTCATCAAAAGATTTATCATATGCATCCCAACCTAAATACTCTGGATCATTGTATAATTCTTGAACTGTTTTATGATCTGCTCTATACTTTTTGTCATCCCAACCTGGTTTATATTCATAGTTACCTTCTTCATAATCCCATATCTTTTCTCCGTCCTCATCATATTTATTCAAACTAGTTTTATAATATTCATCTGGATATTTTTGAGAATAACTAGGTGGATCTGCGTCTAGAGTAAAACCATACTTTTTAGCATTTTCAAGATTTTCTTTTTCTAATGCTTTTAACTTCTCCCACTCTTTGTACTTTTTAAACTGGTGAGTATTTTCTGATTTAACATAATAAATGTTTTCATCTTTATTAAAACCTTCTGGTTTTTTAGAATCAACAACAACTTTATAATTTAAATCTGGATACGTACTAATATAATATTCATGGTCTCCTTCAAATTCAGGAACAAATTCAGGAGTGCTGATATGTACTACACCTGAATTTTTAAAATAAATTGGATTGCTAACATCTTTTACATAAAAATCTTTTGGCCAAGTTGACTTTTGTGCAGACTTACTATAAACTAATTGGTCTTCTGAAATTGGTTTAAACTCAGAATCTTCATACTCATTTGGAAAATCTATTGCACTACCATTCTCACGATATTTATAAGGTGCAGCCATTACCTTAATAGATTCTTTCTGATAATTAGAAACACATCTACCTGACTTAGCATCAAAAGTATATCCTTCAGGACATCCTGATTTTCTTTCACAGTACTTGGTTTCTGGATTGTATACATATCCTGGAGGGCATTGTACATCACCCGGATCTCCACCTTCTGCATAACCATCTAGCTCTTCAATTACATAACCTCCTTTGGCATACTCTTGAATCTCTTCTGGTGTAAGATCTGCTTCTATATAATCTTCTTCTGGGTATTCTTTTCTATAAGATTCATCTGGAGTAATTTGTTTATAGTGATCTGCAAAGTACATGGCATCTTCAAGATTGTCAAACCTCATAGCTTCTGCAGACTCAGGACCAAAGTCACCGAGCATGAGTTGACCATTAACATCTTGTATTAGGGGTACGGCATACTCATCCATAGATGCCATATAATGAGTTCCAGTATTACCATCACCAAAGTCATAGGGTTGATCTGGTGCAACTACCATTCTTTGTGCTGCTGGATTACCATGCATATAAGCATATGCTAATCTAGCTTTCATCATAGCATTATTAGCAGCATCTATTTCTTCTTGTGTAGTAATACCACCATCTTGATATTGACCAGTAGACGGCCCTTCTGTATTATTTAAAAATGAACGCTCTTCTTCTATAATATCTGGTTTATCTGTAGAAATTACTTCCCCATTTACATTTACAGTTGGTCTCCATCCTAAACTTCTATCCGTATCTACAGCTTTTTGAAATGTAGGATGCCATGGTGCTTTTAAATACTTTCCAGTATTTGAATTAAGACTATAAGCATGATAGTATCCATCATCTTGTTTTGGCTGTGAATAATCAAATTCAGTAGGTCTTCCTTCTGAATCCCAATAACCTCTTATATCATAACTAGGATCATCACTTTGTAAATTTTCAGGAAGTGTTTTATAAAAGGTTTGAAACTTTATTTCCTCCTCAGGAGTAAGTTGTGTCATGTATGGTGAACCACCATCTTGAAAATACTTGGCGTTTGGGTTAAAAAACTTTTTCTTTTTAGACTTAGACTTTTTAAATAATGCAGACTCTCTAAATACTTCTCCTATACCTTCTAAACTTCTAGTATATTTTTTAGACTTAAGTCCACCACCTTTTTTCATTTGTGGATATTCATCTACATAGTCAGCATCAGGAAACTCATAGTACTGCCCAGGCTGCATCATTGTAGGCTCACCTTTATTAGGTACACCCATTACTGGATATGGTACACCCTGCATTGTAATTGTATTGGATGGAATCCTAGTCACTTGACCAGGATACTTCCATTGACCAGCTGGATCAACAATTATATCTTTTGGTGCCGGAGGAGCTTTTCTTTTGTTAAGCTCTTTAGTTGCTATCTGAAGGACTCTTTTGTTATTCATTATCTAAGGGATAATTGATTTTTAGTATTAGATATTTTAAAGATCATGTTAATGTCTCCAGAGACATCTTTTCTTAAAGAAATATAATTAAGGTAATGTCTGAATTTCTTTCTTTGCAATGAGTCTTTATCGTAGTTTAAGTTTGCAGGGTTTAAGTATCTATTATACCCATCTGGTGCAGTAACCCATATAAAGTTACTGTCATAGTTTCCTTGAAGAATTGTAGTACCTGGAATAACTGGCCCTGTTGGAGGATAGTCTGATCCTGTTGGGAACTCTGCTCTATTCTTTGTAATATCCCAGAACTGATTGATTCTGTACTTCTGTTCTTCTTTGCTAAACAATACATCAAATGATGTAAGGTTTGGATTTAACTTAGGGTATTCTAAACTAAGGGTGATATTATTTTTAGGAAACAAGTTTAAGTTAAGGTAACCGGATACTTGTTCTGTATTATAAATTACGGCCTTATCAAAATTAAAATCTAATACATGGAACTGGTCAACACAGTTAATTGATGATCTTCTGTATGACTCAAGAATGTATTCAATTGATCTAAGTGTAGTAACAGACTGTCCTGTTGGTATTGGAACTTCAATCTCAAAAGGATAATTCTTACCATAAAAGTTACAGTAGTTGTCACAGACAAAGTTATGTTTCCAAATCCCAGCATTCTTAGTAGTTAAGAAAATATCTTTTGTTGGGATCATTAAGTCTGGATGCCAGTCATGGAAACTAATCCAGAATTTATTTTTAGGATCATAGCTTACAGTCCAAGAAGCATTGTCAAAGATTGTTGGATCTCCTAAACGGAATTGTGTTCCTGGCTGGTCTTTAATTTCAAAGCAATCTCCTAATCCTTTAGAATTTAATGGAATGTAGTTTAATCTACCTTTGTAATCTTCTTTTACAGCATAGTCTTTTTTAGAGTAATAAAGAATAGTATTGCTGTTGTCATATACACCTTGTATACCTATACCTGCAACTGGGTTGTCTTGGTATGGATAATCTGGAAACTCTTGTGTAAGCTTGTATGGCATGAATAGAAAAAACCACCATTTCAAACCATTCTGAGATATTTCATCTAACCCTCCAGAGTAAGAGAATATCTTACCTTGATTTTGTGAAACATAAAATAATCCAGCAGGTGTAGAAATTACACTCAATCTGTTTTGTGATGAACCATACTCATATGGCTTATCAGCATTGCTTACAGATTGTCCTGGTTGACTAAAGAGTCCGCCATCTCCAATAGTAATTTTAGTTCCAAGATCTGTTTGCAAGGTATCAACGCCTTGATACATTAAAGGGCTATCATTTCTAAAAGTAATAAATATACCACTCTTATTAATTGACTTGACTCCACTGATCTGAGATCTAAACTGAGAATAGTTATTAACTAAGAATATGAACCAGCTATCTTTAACAGCTTCTATTTGCTGCGGTAAAGAGTAGATTAGTCTATCCGGGTAATAAGTATAACATAACTTAGCTACATTAGGATCATAGTATTTGCTTTGTAAGTTACCCTGAGAAAAATATTGATTGTAAAGTTTAGATACACTCAATGAGTAATCATAAATATATACATTGCCTCTACCTAAGATATTAGGGTCAGCATTAAACATAAAATTGTAATCTGTATATCTGTATGGGTCATAATGTTTTTCCCAGTCATAGTCTCCTTGCTTTCTAAAATCTACAAGCACATCAGATTCTACAAAGAAATCTCTAACAGATGAGTTAGCTAAATAGAATTTAGATTGCTTAACACCAAACACTCCAGGATATTTATCAGGAAAACCTTTTGGCTCATCGTCCACATAGTCATAATATCTAGTATTACTTTTATAATAGTCAAGATTATAGAATCTACTTGGATTACCACCTGTACCTGGAATTGTGGGTGAACTAAAGTTTAATAGTTCAGCAAGATCAGACACATCATACTTAATGCTGTTAACATTAAATCTGGTCTGAGGAATCATTTGATATAAATAGTAGTTGTATTCAAATCCATCAGGTGTACCATATAACCAATTATTGTAGAAACACATTGTATTCTTTTCAGTGTATCTATTAATATAGGTATCTCCATTAAATAGGATTGGTGTTCTAGTTATTTTTCGGTATGTATATGTTCCTACACAGTTAGGAAGGCTGTATGGTCCTTGATTAGGAATTGTGCTGGGATCAAACTTTTGCTCACATGGAGTAATTGTAATTTGTTTGATTCCATTCATCTGACCATACTGGTTTCTTACTCTTCCCTTAAGTCCTGCATAGTGACTTTGAATTGGTAAACTAAAAGGAATCTCTGTATTTTCAAAATCAGGTAGCGTACCTGCTGGATATACTGGAGTACCTGGCCATGCAAATGACTGACCTTGGATCAGTGTACCTAAGGTTACAAGTGACTTATCACCATTTAGTAAGTCAGGTCCAGTATTAACTCCATTAGGATATACAGGATTATAGTATGGACCTGACTTTGTTCTAATAACAACTGAGTCAGGTCTTTTTAAATTATTAATATTGTAAGAGTTCCAGGTACCAGTATTTGTTTGATATCTAGAAACCTCTTGAATATTATCTCTCATATAAAAACTATCTTCAATGCTAAATCTAAATAGATTGCTGATAGAGTTTCTATTCATACCGCTGTAATACCCATGGGCAATTTGCTGCAATGCAAACTGACGGTAAGGTAGTAGAGCATAGATTAACTGTAAAGTTACATCTGCACCTTCTGAAAAATAAAATAGAATTTGATTTGCTGCACCTGCAATTCTTAATGGTAAAGGAAGATATGCAAAATCAGGTAATGTAATAGATCCTGTTCTTACATATGGAGCATTATTACCTGTAACTGTAGTTAGATTCATTGATGTTATCAAAGCTTCTTCAGCAACAGCTACTGATGTTGCAGGATAACCCCCAATAATCATTGCAAATACATCACTGATATAGCCACCGCCTGTTGAGTAATAACCATTTAAAAAAGTTTCGTATCCTGTTGTTGCTAGTGCCGTTCCTGCAGTACCACTAGCATATGCGGCTAAGGCAACACCTGCAGCATCACTTACTCCAGAACCAGGAGCATATTCAGGCATGCTAAAGGTTCTTCTACCTATCATAGATACTATGGCTTCAGCTATACCAATTAAGAACATTGGAATTATAGCAGCATCTGCAAGTAGCTTAAACTTAGGATGCTTATCAGGCTCAATAAACTGCTGTGTAGTAAATCCAGAAAGGTTTCCGTATAGCTTTAATTCTGTAGTTGATAAGAACGGAGTTCTAAACATTGTATCTGGAGAGTGGAAAGATATAATATCTTTTGGAATAGTCTGATCAATATCATGCATGTATGGATCATCATATCCTGTCATGTCCCCAGCATTAGGACCAATTGGATTAATTGTATTGAATGGATAGTTGGCATAAAGACCTGTTCTTCCCTTAGCTGCATTTCCTTTGATCTCATAGCTTCTAAAGTTATTGACCATACCTTTTGCTATGATAGTCTTATTTCCTTCTCTAGAGCCTCTTAAAATCTCATATCCAACAATGCCTGGGATATCTGCACCATCCTGATCTTTAGGTAAAATAATATTCTCAAAGTATACACCCATTAATCTGATAAAGTATTCATTACCAAATGTAGAAGGGTTAGGGTTACTTCTAAAGTGTACAGTAGTTGTACTAGAACTATTATTTAAAAAGTTCTCTGGAAACTTGTGGTGTCTAATATATTGCCCACAAAGATCATATTGAGAATTTTGTCCTGCTGGTGTTGTCCAACAATAGTTACTTGAGTTCCAAATGTCTGGTCTGTTATCAGGATAGGTTTCAGTAGATTCCCAGTAACCCATGTCTCCAGCATCAATTACTACACCACCATCATCTAATGTTGTACCAATCAATGGGCTACCAGTTGAGTAAGCTGTATTATATACTTCAAATACTTTATCATCTGTAGCTAAATTATTCATCAATGTAGCTATAGAAGTTTCTGAAACTGAAGTAGTTGTTCCTGGAACTGTAAAATTAATAGGAGCTCTACCTGGAATATGATATGATGCAGACTTATCTCCTGTGTCATACACCCAACGGATAAAGAATGTATATACTTCATCTCTTAGATAGTTTGTTTTGTTACCACCTTTAACATAGTAATCAGCAGGATATTCTACTGATGCCCACTTAGCTTTAATTAAGTTAGCTAATGGTTGGTAGTTAAAGTCAAACTTAGATCTAGGACCTACGCGTAAGAGATAATTATTTACATCTGTCATTTGATCAGATGTTTCATATACAGGAGTCTGTATTGGAATCTGTTCAATTGGTATAGTTACTAAGCTAGGATCAACCTGATCAATAGCAATGGTTGTTGTTTTAGTAGAATAGAATCCAATTTGTTTTGCAACAGTACCTTGGTTAATACTCTGTACAAGCACTAAAACAAACTCATCAAAGTTTTCTGTGTCAGCTGATACATTAATAACTAAAGATCCTTGAAGATCATTAGGAGTAAATATAAATTGGTTGTTACTCTGTGCAAAGTAATCAGTTACTTTTTGACCGCTAATAGTATATGCTATAAGTGCAAAGTAAGTTCCATTAGCCATGGTTCCTCCTTGTTGCCCAAGCTCCAAATTAAGACATGGTGTCTCCATTAATCTGGCAAGTCTTATGTGATGACAATCCAGACTATTCAATTCAACACATGTAGTACAAGAATTTACAGTCTGGCAATCTTTATTCCATTGTACTCCAGGCCATAGAAAATCAGTAACAATACCATTGCTGTAATAGTTAATAGTACTTGCTCCACCACCAAGCCATGTAAAGCTTGAATTAGGCCATGTTTCAGGATCACCAATATTAAGATATCTATCCGGATTTAAACCATCTGCCCAATATACTTGCCAAGTGCAATCTTCTTTTTCTCTTGAAGATCCTGAGATAAGAAATCTTTTATCAAATGCTAAACAAGCATCCTGTACAATTGGTCTGTATCTACAGACATCCTCTTCAAATAAACCTATCTCAGATGAAATAGGCTGACCTAAACTATTATGTCCTGCCGTAAAGATTAACCATTTATCTGAAAATACTTGAATAGCTCCAATAATATATTTTTCAGTAGCAGCTGCTGGCATTGTTTCTCCAGCAGTAGCACATAAAAAATTAGAAGTCTCATTTGACAAAGTACCAACATCACCTTCAGATGTATTATTTACAGCATTGATAGCATGCGTCCACATACCATCTGTAACGTAAGATGGTTCAGAATCTTTATTAAGCCCTTTTACAAAAGACTTAGTTTGATTATCTGTGGTGTTCTGTAAATTATTTTTAGCCATTAGATTACTCTATTATTCCAGTTTCTTGCATAGTTGCCAAACTGATATGATTTAAACATATCATAGTATTTAGCATATTGAGCTCTTCTGTTTGTCCACCACAATTCTTCCATCTCTCTAAAGTTAGGAGTATTGACCATGCTCATTGCATTATTTCTTGCAGCTCTATATTCTGGAATAATTAGTTGCAATCTTTGAGCAACATCTTCACCATTCAATGCTAAGTTCTCAATGATTCTTTTTTTCAAAGCATACTCATAGTATTCATTAAGTAAAGCATGATCAGGAACTAACAAGTTACCCTCATCATCCTCCATTTCTCCCATGTAGTTGATGTATACTTTACCAGTTTCAAATGTTGTAAAAAGGAAACCTCCTTTTAACCAACCTTCATTACGAGTATTATAATACAAGTTAGGACAATCACATTGGATCTCCTGACTTCTTTTCATTCTGAGTGGTGTGAGTGAACTAAATATTCTTGTAGTAGATGGATTAATAACTTGCACAAGTTCCCACTTTTCTCCTTTACAATTCATAAAGACTCTTGGTCTTGTACATGTATCTCCGTATGGATTTAATGGATCATACTCTGTAGGGATAGGATTGGGAGCACATGTAGCAGGACATGTATTATCCGGGCATGCTGCAGTATGATTACAAGGATTTGAATTACATACAGAGCAGTTTACAGTTGCTGGTGCACATACATCTATATGCCCTGGAGTTTCAACGTATGGTACTTCTTGAATATTTGTACCAGATGCATAACCATCATAACCTACCACATCTCTAAACTCACTACAGATAAGACCATAGTTCCAAGTATAAAAATCATCTGGTAATTTTATTTTACCATGACACACTTCTAAGACAGCTTCTTTCTGCTGATTGATTCTTAAACCTAATTCATAGTTAAGCTTTCTAGCTAATTTGATAAGAGTTTGTGGCTCAATCATATTCTCTAGAGCAAACGTATTTAGGTCTACAGTAACATCTTCCAATAACTGGTTAAATGTTCTATACTTAAGTGTGTAATTAAAATCCATTATCTAAGTGCGTTTTGGCTATCATCAGGTCCATCAGATGGAATAGACATAGACATAGTTAATTCTTTTACCACATACTGCTCAACTTCAGAGAATAAGTATTCAGGAAGTACAAATGGATCATCTTGTCTGATACCACATTCTTTAGTATCACAAGTATCTAGCTGGCCATCAAAGATTGCTTCAATTCTTATTGCATCCCAATCAATATTAGGAGCATATAAGTAACCGTTTAAATACCAAAAGTAAAAGCTTCTATTATATTTAAAAGTTGTACTTTTAGTCATAGAAACCCAAGTACCAGGATCTGTGCGGAACATTTCTATAGTACCATCTATTGAAGATACAGTACGTATAATAGGACCAAACATTCCGTTTAGAATGTTAGGAAGCTTTTCTTTAGATCTTTTAAAATAACATCCTGAGTATACACCTACACATTGGGCTTCTACTTTATCTACATCAATAAGCTCAACGTATGGAAGGACCTTAAAAATTTGACTCATCTTCATAAGTCTAAACTGATTGTCCTCTCTTTTTATTAATGACTGCGCATATTTTAGCAATGAGTAATAGATCATTCTATCTGTTAAAAAGGGATCCTCTTTAACAGCCTTTAGAGTATTTCTAACTCTTGATATTGCTTGGCCAATTGTTGTCATATTTCAAAGTCTTTATAAGTCTTTAAAGCTTCTGCAGTTTCTTTTTGTTTTAGTTCTTTATAATAAGCTTTAGAGTAGATGAGTTTTGTTTGTTTTGTTGGTTCTACTTCAACATATATGTTCCAGTTTTCAGGATATGTTTTAGCAACACTTCTTTTAAATTCTCTGCATGCAACAAATTTCCAATACTCTCTATGTTTTATTTTATGCTTTGGCGCAAAGTTGGAAAAGAATATCTTGGCTAACTTTCCATCTGTAGCCCAGTTATTATTACTCACCCTTGTACCATATTGTTTGGACTTAGCAAAGTCTGTATTTTGTTTTTTACTTTGTTTACATGTTCCAATAAAAAGCCATCCAAGTTGTTCCGGAAGTTCTATTCCATCTCTTCCATCTATTACAGCTTGGTAAATAGTTTGGTTAAAAGTCTTTCCAATCTTTCTTAACGCACTATTATCCAAGTCTTTATATTTTGGATACTTTTCTCTAAAACTATCAAAGAACTTTTTGTTCATTACATTATACACATCTGGTCTATACCTTGGTGCTTTAACATCAGGATTCTTAAATTCCTTCATAATAATATACTAAAAATAAATCACTTTAACAAATATAGTGATAAAACAAAACCCCCGCTAGTGCGAGGGCTTTGCCCTTGTTGTCACAGAAACCAACAAACTGTAACTTCTTCTAAAACTTTATTAACCTACTCTTCTAATTGCCCAATCTATATTATCACCAGCGTTAGCACCATAATTTACACCAGTCATGTTCTGATGTCTTAAAACCAGTTGTGTGCCAGCTGTTAATGTTTTACCTTGAATACCACCAGTTAAATATATTCTTGAAGCATAAACACCTTTTACTACTGTGTATGTATCTGCACAATAAACAGTAGTACCTGTTGCTCCAGGACTAGTAACAGCAATTGAATATGCAGCTCCTGTAGTAGTTGGAGTATTTCCCCAACCAAAACCTGTTTGATCAGGACATGTTAAATATACATTATAATTAATATCATACTTACCGGTTTGAGGACATGTCCACACTCCAGTAAATGTATTATACTGTGTTGCTGGTGAACCATCTGTAATCTGATATTCTATATTACCAGCCAACATTATAATAGTAACTCCATTTATTATACTGCTATTTGCAAGACTTGCAGTAACATTGTTTACGTTTATTGTTGGAGTTAATGATGCTCTGAAAGCTGTATCAAATAAACCTTGGTTATTTTGAAGAACTGTAACATAGTTATTAAGTAGTCCAATTTGAGTACAGTAATAGTCATTAAGGTTAGACAATGCTCCTGCCATAGTAGCGCCACTAGGAATAACAACTGATTCATTACATAACAAATCATCACGAGTATATATAACACATTGTGCATCAAATACTTCAGAACATGGTTCTGGATCAGGACAACCTCCAGGTGTAGGACATGGTGGAAGAGTAACTAGTGCATCTTCACACCCACAATTTTTACATTTATTTAGTGCCATAATATATTAGTTTACTCTTTGGATTGACATTTGAACAATATCTCCTGCAACTGTAGTGTAGTTATAATTAGTAAGATTAATTACTTTAAGACATATTTGTTGTCCTGCAGTTAATCTAGTTGTTAAGGCTCCCGTAATATCCAAGTGTTTCATAGTTACTACAGGCGTTGCATTATTTACACAATAAAAATTACAACCTGTTGGGCTCATGATACCCGCAGTAAACATTCCTGGAACTGCGGCATCATACCAACCGGTCCCAGTTTCTCTTGTGTAATGTGTCCAAAAACTTAATGTGTAAACTCCTGTTGTAGGAATAGTAAATATACCAGTAGTTGAATCATAGTCTGTTGGACTAAATCCATTATATTGGATATTGGTCATTATTTGAATTGACCCATCACATAATCTACCTGTATTTAATCCTGGAGCTGTTCTATTTAAGTTAGCTGGAGGAGCAAGTGATACTGAAAAACTTGGTTTTTCTACATAAGCTACTTGATAATTAGTATTTAAACCAACTGTGGTTGTAGTTACTGCAATACTATTACCTGCGGTAACTGAAGATGTTGGAGTTGCTAATGAAGAAAAAGCATTATAAATATCACATACAGATACCCATAAGTTTGTAACAGCGTCTGCAATTGTTACTGGTGAATTAACCCAAGTACCAAAATATGCACTACTCATTGATGATCCCGGATTAGCTAATGAATCATCTGTATTAGAAATACACTGAGTAGCTACTGCAGATAATAAATCTGCAGGTAAACCTGTAGAGCTTAATAATGCACAATAACCATATACAGAATCATTTACAAGTGCCTGAAGAATCTGGTCAATTTGATAGGTATTACCCCCAACAATTACTCCATCATCTAATGTACAGTTTACTTCAAAACTAGGAAGAGTAAATGTAGGGACTGGCGCTGCTTCTAATGCCGTAACTCTAGCGTCTAAGTTTGTTATTTGGTTTTGTAATATAGTAATCTGATCAATTAAAGAACATACAGCAATACCAATTGCTTGAGCATATTGTGATACTGTCATTACAGTAACTCCATTAACTACAAAGCAAGGTGCTACCGTAACTAATGGATCTGATTTACTTGTATCAATTGTTGTACCTGCTGTTTGATTTTGCAAAGCACATATTCTTTCAATTAAGAATTGAATAAGAGCTTGAAAATCATTTGGTCCACAGGCTACTAAATTAAAACATGACAAATCATAGTTTGTCACATTTAGAGTATCTAGAACTGTACATAATTCTGTAGCCAGTTTAGCAATAACATCTGATACTGTATCTCCTGTACAAAGTTTAATGCAAGGAATATCTGGCCCTTGCCAAATCACACAGTTACTGGAGATTGGACTACAAGGTTTATTATCTAAGTTCAAAGGTTTCATATCTATAATATACTAATTATTACTGAGAATTACAAGCTCTTAGGTTTGTATTGCAACCACAAGATGTTTGACCACACCCACATGATGAATGATTACAACTACAAGGAGAGTCATTACAACCACATGATGTAACATCACATGTATAATCTGGATCTTTTAAAGCTTGTAAATCAATTAATTCTTTTCTAACTAACCATTTGTTATCTTCATCAGGACAACAATTTGAAATACCATATCTTAATGTAAGAACTTGCTTGTATAAGATCTCTGCAGATCTACATGTTATTTTTTCATATTTCTCTGTACTGCAAATAGGAGTTACATATCCTGGTCTTATATCTCTCTTTGGGTAAATCTGTGGAGGACACTCACCATTAGTACATTCACCAAAGTATTCTACATAATCAGTAGGATATGATGACAACCAATGAGCCATACAGATTCTCTCAGATCTTTGTCCAGATGTTAATGTAATTGTTTGAACTTCACCATCACAATCTA
>Ga0181358_1000531_pt1 | contig 16910 bp, 27 predicted proteins | sample Fa13VDMM110SD_FD_130096 | JGI IMG/M metagenome (GOLD analysis project Ga0181358, IMG submission 130096) | Freshwater viral communities from Lake Michigan, USA - Fa13.VD.MM110.S.D | ecosystem: Environmental > Aquatic > Freshwater > Lake | place: USA: Michigan | collected 2013-09-24 | reverse complement strand
GGGTGAGATTCATAATTTAAGATTAAGAAATCTGATGGTTTCCAATCCATTAAATTCTCAAGTAGATTTGTAACTTCAAATTTTAAGGTTGGTAATTTATATGGTGTTCTTGAAATCTGTTCTTTCACTTGTTCAATGTGGTTACTATAGATGTGACAATCCCCAAGATTTCCAATAAGTTCATCTGATACCATATTAACTTCTTTTGCTAAAATTTCTAATAGTGTGGCATAAGAAGCTATATTAAACGGCAAGCCGAGCAAACTATCGATCGATCTTTGTGACCACATTAAAGAGATTGCTCTGGTTGGGATTTTAGCTTCATCAAGTAAATTTGGTGATGGTGGAATAAAGTGTAATCTTCCAAATGTAGTTTCATAATATCTTACCCTTTCTTCCAAACTCAACTCTCTTGTATAAACTTGAAATCCATAATGACAAGGTGGGAGAACTTGATTTGGTAAATCTGAGGGATTCCACGCTGATACTAATAGGCGTCTTGAGTCTGGATTTGTTTTAAGGTCGTTGATAAGGTTTGCAATTTGGTCAATTCCAGGATGATGTTGCCTTTCATATTGAAGAAATCCTCGCTCGTCTCTCTCATTTTTAATGATTGTCTTATAAGAGCCATTCCAATCACGCCATTGCTTACCATACACGGAGCCCAATTCTCCCCATTTTTTACCAAAGTCATTTTCATTTTTGACTTTCAAAATAAATTGTTCTTTATTCCAAATCAAATCAGGATCTCCTTCACTTTTAGTCATAAAGTTTTTGAAAGCATCACCATCCCAGATATGACAATCATTGTCCAAAAGATATTTTATATTTGTATCACCTCTCAAAAACCAAAGAAGTTCTGTTACAATCTGCCTCCATGCCATTTTTTTTGAAGTTAGTAATGGGAATCCTTCTGACATTTTGTGTCTGATTTGTCTTCCAAAGACTGAGATAGTTCCTGTTGAAGTTCTATCTGACTTTTTCACTCCATTTTCCAATATATCTTTAAGGAGTTCTAAGTATTGCAATTCAATATTCATAATAATGTTATACTTACTTAACCTTTTATAGTTTAAGAATATAATCATTAATATGAATGATTATTTTGATAAAATCTATGTTCTTTCCCTAAAAAGAAATGTTGATAGAAGGGCATTAATCACAGAAAGATTAAATAAAGTTGGAATTGATTTTGAGTTTTTTGATGCTTGTGATGGTCAAGTAATAAACCATCTATGGAAAAAATTAGATAATAGTAATTTCACTACACAGAATTATGTCGCTTGTTCTATATCACATCTTTCTATTTATAATGATGCACTATCAAGAGGATTTAAAAGAATTTTAATTTTAGAAGATGATATAAAACCACATAAAAACATTCAAGAGATGTTCAATAACATAAAGATCCAGATTCCTGATGACTATGATTTGTTATATTTGGGTTGGATTCCCTTAACAGACGATTGTTCTATGTGGAGTTATAATGTAATTGATGATAGGTTTATTACATTAAATACTATACATTCAAAAAATCTATGGGGTTTATATGCTTATTCTCCAAGTGTTGGTTTAATGAGGGAAATGGTTGATTTATATAATGAATCTTTCCCAATGGAAATTGATAGATATTTTGTTACTCAGGTTCAACAGCAAAGAAAATCTGTAGCTATTTGGCCACAGATTATATGTCATGATATTATGGTTTCAAATAATAATGGGTGGGTAGATCACCAATCTTTGAAAAAGTCAATTGATGCTAGAGCTGCTAGAGAAGAAGATTACCTTTAGAAAAGGGGTTCATTTCCTTTCTTCCTTGTTGGGAACTTTAAATTGTTTATGAAAATAACTTCTTCTCCTTCTTTTTTACAGTCTGTTGTTATTTCACCCAATCCCTTCCATCTTTCGATTAGATGTTTTATATTACTATCTTTTCTAGATCTTTCCTTTTGATATTCAATCTCATTCATTGAACGCCCTATAGCTCCAGATTCTTCTTCAGTAAAATTAACACTCCCACCATCTCTCATAATAATTAGTTTTTTAATAATTGATATATAAACATCCTCTGATGTAGTAGACCCTTCTTTAAAACTACTTTCCCTTAAATAACCAATAGTTACATTTATATCATCTTTTTTCTTTCTTGACGATACTACACTTATTTCTTTTGGGATTTGTGGCTCAGTTTTTATATCTTGTGATGGAGACCCAAGTAGTGCACCGGCTAGTGCTATTTCTCCAAACCCCTCATTATACTTTTGAAAATCTTTAATATGTTTCATATAATATATATTATATGTGGTATATACTTTTATTAATTTTATTTATTTCTTGTAGCAGAAAGAAATATGTAGATGTTCTTTCAAAACCAAATGAAAATAAACTTGACCAGTATGGAAGGATTATGAAAAACACTGGTCAAGAAAATAAAAAAAGATACTTATATTATAATTCTATACAATATAAGAATAAACATAAAAGAGAAAATTAATCAGAGTATTTACTCAAGAAATCTTTTTCTTTATCTGATAGTGAACTAATTCCTTTACTTGAAATTTTATCAAGGATAATATTAAGGATAGATTGGTTCAAATCTGATGGATCAAAATTACTTGAAGTTGTTTTAGCCTTTGGTTCTTCTTTTATAACCGGTGTTTTTTCACGCTTATCATAACAAATAGATTTCATATTATGAATCTCCGTGAGATAATGGGAGTTGATACAAATTGTACCTTTTTTCTCACCTTTTTGTGTCCAAAACATAATTTCATGTGTGTCTTTGTCGATCCAAACTTTCAACCTACCAGTCATTTTAGAATCCCAAATAGTATTAGGATCCAAATTTGGTAGATTTCTATCGACAATCATTTTTTCCACTTGTTCAATTGAATTAAACAAGTTAAGGTGGAAGCAAAGGAGGTTATTTGTGTTGAAATTCATAATTTATTAGAGAATTGATTTTGATACTTCGTATTGTTTGTCTGAAAGGATTTTAATAAATTTTTTACCAACTTCAACCTTTTCTAAGTTTTTATTGGTTTTTAATTGTTTCTGCAAAGATAGTAAAAAAGAATTGGTTCCAGAATATTTTCTGATTTTTTTATTTATTTCAATTTTTTCTGAGATTTCCATAACACAAATGTAAGCATTTTATTTTATATATACACTATGTCGAAAGAAAAATTAGATAAGACTTTAAAGTTCCTAGAAGGTAAGGAAAAAATCCTTTTTCTACTAACTTCAAATAGGTGGAGTGGTTCTAAAGATGATACTCCAAAGTCATCTTCTTTAGCTTATTTGTTACAAGAAAAGTTAGGACCTAATAAAGTCACAATTATAGACGTTGCTAAGTTAAAAATTTATGAATGTGAGGGTAATGTTAGTTCTAGGAGTGGTAATCATTGTGGTGTAAAAGAAGCTTTACTTAAAAATGGTAAAGATAAAACTGGTGAATTAAGATGTTGGGCTTCTTTTAATCATAAAGATGATGAATTGTATAAAGTTGTTAATGAATTATTAGATTCAGATGCTGTAGTTTTCTTTGGATCAATTAGATGGGGTAAGATGAATGCTGTTTATGGTAAATTAGTTGAAAGATTAACTTGGTTAGAGAATAGACATGCTACTTTAGGAGAGTCTAATATATTAAAAGATATCGATTGTGGTGTTATTTCAGTTGGTCATAACTGGAATGGTGAGGAAGCTATAAAAATAGAAAAAAAGGTGCTTGAATTTTTCGGATTCAAAACACCTAAAGAATTATTTTGGTCTTATCAGTGGACTGAGAATACTCTTGATGAAACCAAGGCGGGTTATAAAAAGGATATTAAAGATTTTGATAAAGAATTCTTTAATATGGTTAAAGAAAGTATTATTCGTTTTAAGGATTTTCTTCTTTAAATCCTTCTCTCCAAAAAGCAATAGCTAAGAAAAGAAAAACACCAAAGATAGGTCCAAAAAGAGTTGATATATTTCTATCTTCTCTATCCCAATGTCCAGGGTTGAAGTCCCAAATATAAAAAGCCATAAGGAGATAAGACATAATTGACCAAATTAAATAGGTAATTATTGCGGGTTTTAAATCAATTTTCATATTAATTAAGATTTTCTAGTGAGGTGGATTCAAATCCTTTAGATCCAAGGTGACTATCTGGCTCAAAGTGTAAAACCATTAGATTTGAGATATAATTAATTTCGTTATTTTCATCTACTGAATCTGGGTCTAACATTTTTTTCTCAGATATTTTTTGCACATATTTATAAATGTGATCTGCTAATTGTCTTGTTGTAATCATAATACAAAGGTAATAATAATTTTTTAAAGTTCAAATAAAACTTCATCATTTAATTTAAAAATTATATTGGTGCATCCAATATCAATTTTAACATCAATAAAAGCTTGTTGGTTCATTTCATTGAATCTTTTATAAATATGGATAGCCTCATTTTCATTTTCTTCCGAGTTACACGGGCACCCATATTTAGCAAGAAATAAATAATCTTTAAAAATTCCAAACTCTGTATATTTTTCTAATATACTAGCTTTTTTTGAAATATAATTATAAAATTCATCTGGTGATGAAATTATTAATTTTTTAGAAACTTCAGCATTAATAGACATACTTGTTTAGTATTTTATAGATTATATATGATATTACATAAACACCTGCTATAGAAGAGAAGTTAAAAAAGAATCCTGTTGATAAAACAATCCAAAATTGTAAACAAGGTCTACAAGAAATAAGTTTGGTAAAGAAATTTGGCTTGTTTAAAAATATAAAATCCGAATAGGTCATTCTTCTATTGGATTGTATGTAGTTTTTGTAATCTTTAACCTTAAATATTTTCACCCAAGAAAAGTAATCAGTAAAGGCATCTGTGTTAAACCATATAAACATTATAAAGTTTACCCACATAACTTGACTTATAAAATAATCTATATCTCCCATAATAAAAAGCTTAAGTATATTGTACATTAGAAAGTATAATTTAGTTTTACATTTCCAAAACTATAAATATATTTATTGAAATTTCTGACTCCCAAGCTTGTTTCACCATCTAATTTTGTTTTTATTTTGTATATGAACTTCATATCTAAGGCAAATAAATACATATTCTCATCATCTATTTTTTGTATTCCACCACCTAAATAACCTTTAATCATTGCTTTATCCTTTAAAATTTTTTGATTGAATCCAACTCCCATTTGATTCTGTGATATAGTTTCTGGACTAAAATAATAAGGACTCCATTCACCACCCATCATATTTCTTTTTCTGAAATCAAAATAAATCTTTTCACTTGGTAAGGTATAAATAACTCTACTAATGTAGAACCACCTATTATTATTGTCTGTTATATGGTTATATTGAATTGATCCAACAAAGGTGAGTCTTTTGTGTGGTGAATAGTCCAATGATATACCATGATAGTTAGATACTAAATCTATTCCAAGAGCTCTGGCACCAATTAAATCTCTTTCAGAAGAGAGTTCAATATAGAATTTTTTATAAATGTATGAAGTACTAAATTCATAACTAAGAGTTGAAAGATTTTTGGATATGAGCAAAGATGGGTTAAAAATTACAAACATTTTATCAATAGGTTGTGATTTTATATAAATCTTAGCTTCATTAAAAAAATAAGTTGGCTCAATAAGGTTATTTCTGTAATATCTTAAACCATTTGATATACCAACATATGTTTTTCTTTTTATAAATAAAGAATCTTTTTTGAATAATGAATCTAAATCTGTAATATAACCTTGGTGGGTTTTCATGATTAATTGGTTCTCATTATCTAAAGATAAAAAAGTATTAGTAAAAAACTTTTTTTGTCCAAAGGAAATCAGTGGGAATAGAATAAAGAATAATAATAGTTTACGCATCATCCCAAGTTTTTTTCTTTTGCAAAATCTCTGCATAATATCCACTCAAAGTTGCTGGCGTCATTATTAGTTGGTAAAATAATATGTAAAATATTGAAGAGACCCAAATATGTTTTGGTATTTCAATACCTTGTGACTTCAAACAATCTTTTTGAGTCATAATCATACTTATATTGAATAATAACGCCATTGGTAGTTGTAGAAGTGTCATTAATCCAGCTAATAAATAGAATTTAAAAAATATAGCTAATAAAACACCTGGGAAAAAAGCAAAAAGGTAAACAAAATCAATAAATGGAAAGAATAAATTATACCAAATAAAAAATGTTGATTTCCTTCTCTTTAATAAAAGATTTGGGGCTGAGAAAAAAGCTTCAATTAATCCTCTTGACCATCTTTTTCTTTGTTTATAGAAAGCATCATATGTTTCTGGCACATTAGTAAAACATATTGCATTCTCAGAGTGTCCTATTTTATGATCATCATCTAATATTTTCCAGGTAAGTACTATATCTTCACCAATTTTATTTGGCCAACCACCAACTTCTTTTAATATTTTAGTTTTGTAAATTGAGAATGCTCCTTGAGCTACCAATGTTCCTTGATACATTGATTGTGTTCTTTTAACAGATGAAATTCCAATTAAATAATCCCAATATTGTAATTTAGCCATAAAACTATTTTCGTGGTTTTTACAAAGTATGGTACCAGCTACTGCAGCATAATCTTCATCTGATTCTATCATAGTTGTAACTATATTTAATAAAGAATCTTTATGTAGGGTTGAATCAGCATCAATAGTTATTGTTAGATCATACTTTACTATTTCCAATCCTTGATTTAAAACTAAAGCTTTCCCTTTATTTTCAACATTGTCCATCAGTATTATATTTTCCGAATTATAGTTTTTCTTAAAGTTTCTAACATATTCTGATGTTCTATCTTTAGAACCATCATTTATTACTATAACTTCAAATGGTGATGGGTATTTCTGATCATAGATTGTTTTTAATGTATCATAAATACAATCCTCTTCATTATAGGCTGCTATGAGTATAGATAATGGTGGTAGATTTGGTCTTGATTTTAATTTTGGTCTTTTGTCAATTAATAGCGAAAAATTAACAAACGAAAGTGCAATTCCTGGTATTAAAGCTATTCCAGAAACCATTGCCCATGATAAAATCCAACCAAAATAATTTGATAATTCTTTTATCCAAGGATATCCAAGATATACACTCAGTATACACCATAAAGATGAAAAAATCAATGAAAAGATGTATTTTAGATATAGATTCACAAATAATAGACTTATGTTCAATAGTATATATCAAGATTTTTATTTTGAAATAAAAATATATAATATGAAAATTACTAATTCATATATGAGAAAATTTATTGAAGATATAGGGTTATTTATAGAAAGAACATTTCCAGTTATCTTAATTACATTAAGTATTTACATATATATTGAAATTTTAAATGAAAATAAGAAACTAAGAGATAAGGTAGAAGCCTTAACCAGCTTAGTTTCTTATAAAACATATGAACTTCTAGAACTCCTAAAAGAGAAGGATTCTAAAAAGTCAAACCCATAACGTGTGGAGAATTTAACTTAAAGTAGTTATGAAACTTTATTACCCAATATAGTTTGTGTAAGTCTACTAAACACCATACATCAAAGTTAATTATATCCATTTCTGATATTTTGTACTTGCGCAGTAACCTTTGTCGGTATGGATACCAGTCTGTAAAGATAATAAACTCATCTTTAGATCTTTCATTGGCAAGGAGCATATTTCCATGTTTATGAAATTTATAAAATCTAAGATTTTTATAAACACTACTAAACTTATTATAGTTTCTAGCAGATCTAAGTGAATTACAAATAATTAAAAAAGCGAAAAATAGTAAAAAATTTAACATAATTTATTATTAGATTTTGATTTAAAAATGTTTAATTTTTTTCAAAATTTTCTGATGGTAGTGGTATATCAATTATAAACAATGCTAACATTGTAATTGACATATCATTATTACCAGATGATAAATACATTAGAGCTAACGCTAACCAAAGGTAGTGTCCATGTGTACGGAATAGTTTCAAAAATTTTTTCATAGTCTTACAAAGATAATAAAAATTATTTAGATTCCAAAGATTGGTCCTCAAAATCTTCAAATAGGCTTTTAGATTTTTTCTTTTTAGAAAGATTCTTAACTTCTATAAGATTAGATTCAATAACAGAATCTTTTGGTTCGAATTTCTCGCCATACATTACTTCCCTAAAAACACCATTCCAATAATCCTTTCCTTCTGGTGTATCATTCCAAACAAATCCATTCGAAATAGCACCTGCTAAAGTATAATGTTCTGATTTTGGATCGGTCATATTTTTTAAAGCTTTATCTTTATAAGCTTCATTTAATTGGTTAAACCATTCTTCTGTTGTTTTCATATTAGTTAGATAAAATTTCTTCGTAAATCTCTGATATATTATCAAAAGACTTATTGCTTTTTATATTAAATTGTTCTTTGAGTTTATTTATTAATAATTTATTTGGCTTCTTAACCTCCATTAGAATATCTGTTCTACCTTTTCTTTTGATAGCATCATCTATTTTATCCAAATTATTAGTAGTTATTATAAATATAACATCATTGGGTGTATAGATTCCATCTAATATATTTAATATACAAGATAAACTAATCTTAACCTCCTTTTCCTTTGATTCTTCTTTCCTATTTATATCATCTAGAAGACAATCAATATCCTCAAAAAGGATTATAGATTTGTTTGGTCTATTAGATACTAATGTAATAAGGTTAGAGTCAGTCATATCCTTAGACATATTAATAGAGAGTACATCCCTTTTAGTATAATTTGATATAGCTAATGATAGTGATGATTTGCCAGTACCAGGTTCTCCATAAAATAAATAAGTTCTTTTGTATCTGATCCCATATTTATCATAAGTTTCCTTAGAATCTCTGAAAGTATCTAAATCTTTTTTAAGATCATCTGTAATACCACCATCTAAATAGATATTATCGAATGTTTTATTTATAATTCTACCAGCACATTTAACCTCACCATTAGCATTATAGTAATATTTGATATAATTACTTCCATAACTAGTATCTATGTACTCAAGTAATTGGTTTAACTTTTCTTTATTGAAACAAAATATCTGAAACTCTTGTTTATTATCTTTAAACGGATTAAAGGAGTTTTGAATTTGACTTTTATTTTTCAGTATTAGGAATTTAGTTCCATTAAACTTAATGAGAATAAATCCAGAGGAATAGAAAAGGTTTATATTGGTATCTTTACCGATCCAATCATCAAAAAAGTTCCTATAATACAGGTTTTTTACATTTTTACCATATTCAGCAATAACAAAGTTTTGGAATGAATAATAGAAGAATGAGCTTTCTTCTATTCTAAGACTGATAACGACCAGGTTTTTAATATTCTCAATGATAAAAAGGAAAAATTGTTTAAAGTATACGAGTGAACCACCAATAATTATGGTTAATAAGAAAGTTTTATCCATAGGAACTTATATTCCTAATATTTCATTTGATGAATCTTTTTTATTACTTTTTCTAATCTTTTGGATCAACCAAGGTAGGGCTAAAGTGGATCCGGGTATAACCAAGAAAAGTAAACCAACCCCTAGAATTTTAATACCATTAACAATCTTTTTATCTGTATTTTCCATATAGCTTATATATCAGAAAAAAAGTATAAAATCTTTGTTTTTTCTAAATTTTTTAAATATTTTTGTAAAATGAATTATCAAGAAATCTTCCGTCAAGCCTTAGACCAAATTAAATCAAAATGGGAACTTCCAACCACCGGATTTTTAGCTGGTGGTGCTATATCTAATGTTGTTTGGGGTATCTTAAAAGGAAAAGAAGCTCCTATTAATGACTTAGATATTTATCACCTTTCTGAATTAAAGAAATTTGTTTCTACCCGAGAAATGAAGGAAAAACAACATTTCACTAAAAATGAAAAGTGGGTTTATGAAGATTATACTGGTTTGTCTGTTGGTTATCAACAAAAAGGTTATTATATGATTGAGAAGGTTTCAGTTAATGGTATCTTCAATAATATTGAATATAAATCTTCAACAGAAGATAAGTCTATTATTATCGAGTCTTTTGATATTAATTGTTGTCAGTTGGGATATGACATTGACAAAGATGAATTTGTTTGGACTAAGGATTTTGAAACTTTCTTAGAAACTGGAGAACTTAGGTTGACTAATTTAACTTCACCTGCTCACTCAGCCTTGAGACTTGTTAAAAAGAAAAATGATTTGGGTGCAACATTACCAGAAATTGAACTTGATATTATTGCTTATGCAATGAAAAATATCAGATTTATCGATACACAAAAGTTTAGGTTCAAAGAAAGGTATGCTAAAATGTATGAAAGGTATGAATCTGAATTAAAATCTAGGTTCAAGTTAGTTAGGGATAAAGATGTTGAAGAGTATTTGCGAAATAACTTGGGTGTTAATGATTTCATTTGGACTTTGGAAACACCTACAAATCTTACTTTGGATATTAAAAGAGGTGATTTGCCAGGAGTTATGTTATCCAAAGATTTTCTATTCTATGTGAGAGAGATTTGGGGTAAAGTTGATTATGAAAGAATTTGGTGTAGATTACATCCTATTATGGATTCTTATATGCCAATTAAAGATTATTTAGATATTGAATTAGACGAAGAAAAATTTGATAGGCTTCGTAAATTAGTTGCACACGCTCCAAACACAACTAAAAATCTAAAGGGTCTCACAGTTTCTAAACAACTTGAAATATTTGATATGATTTTGGGTAAGTTTCCAGATGACCCATTTGTGGCTATTTCAATCTTAGAACACTATACTCTAAAGGACCATGATTTAAATGATGAAATGGAACTTCTTCTAATGGAACTTACAATTAGAAAAAATATTTTAGAGGACACCAAAGATAAAGTATATCATATTTTGGGTATTGAAACTTGGCGTAAAAAGATTGGTATTGAAAATATTGATTCTTTGTAAATTTAAACATATCCATCTATAAACTTCAAATCTTCTGGTGTTACTTTGAAAGATGGATCCCATCTATTAAAATAATTACAAAGTGAATTAATACTTTTACTATCAAAGGCAAATATTGTATTGGGTATATCATTTGATATTATACTTACCTTATTTGGAGATTTGATGCCAAACTGACAGGCAGTTAATTCTCCATAATTTACTTCTACATTTATACTTAAACTATGGTTATTTGTATCATAATCCCAATAAATGTCAAGTTCAAGTGTATCTGGATTCTCCCTACCACCACTTTTATCCATAGTTTCATAAGGTATTTGAACTTCTGGTCCTAAGTGTCTTGATATACCTTTTTTGTAATCTAATCTAAGTGGGTTTTTTGGGTCTCCTTTAATCACCTTAATATATTCTGGTAATATATCTTCAATTGATGGGTCATACATAAATGTAGCATCAGCCTCAAAAATTTTATAGTTTTTTAGATACTTCATAACTAATCTATATATAATAGTTCTAATGTCAAATCAATTAAAAATATTCACTGACAATCTAAAGAATGATTACTTCATTTTGGATGAATATGATCCAGAGGTTTATGGTCATAAGATAATTGCGAATGATACTAAGATAGTTTTTTCATATGATGGGGTTGGAACATTTTTCTATGGATTAGATTCAGTTCAAAGAACTATAGAAGAGTTAAGAGGACGTATTAAAAATTCAAGACCGGGTACAGAACACACAAGATTAAAAATATTTTTATGGGCTGAGGAAAAATTAATTAAGCATTTAAGAGAAAAAAAATTGAATAATATTTTGGAATCTTAAAAAAACGCCTTACCTTTGTATTGTCCTAAAGGAGCTGCGAGAGCCGACTATCTGAAAGGATCTAACTTGATTTATGTTAGGAACCAAGAATAAATCAAACAAGTCCAGATAAGTCCATAACTACTAATATGGATAAAACTTGGAGCAACATTTAGTAGATGTTGTGGGTAAAAAACCTGTCACCCGCAGGGTCTGATATCTTCCACACCTGAGGTATCACGCAAAACAAGGTGTAGATAGTCCCAAACTTGCGGATTTGGGATAATCGAAGTTAGAGGTTGGTGGTGTTGAGACCGCAATCTTGATTAAATCAATCTCAACTTTTATTAAAAAACCCAACTTGATCGGTTGGGTTTTTTTATTTTATTATCTTTATTATATTATCTTCTACTACGACATATATTGTATCGTATTGTTTATTTAGATTTATTTCTTCGTTGAATATTTTCAAAGAAAAACCATTAAATCCAGATATTTTTTTGGCATCTTCGAATGATTTACCAATCAGAGATTCTGAGAGAATATCTCTTTCATTAGATCTTAAAACTTTTTTCCTCATATGTTTTATATATTAAATATTTAATAATATCTTTGTGTTATGGAACTTTATTTTACAAAAGAAGAAATGATTGACTTCCTTAAAAGGGATGGTTATACAATCGAAACTATAAAAACTTGGAAATCACAAAATACTTATCATAACCAAGTTCATGATACTTATCACAATGTTGAAGTTGCGTATAAAGGAACTTTAAATGTTTTCAATGGTCCTGATGGTATGTATAGAGACGATTCTGTATCATCTTTCAAGATAGAAAGTGTTTTTAGAGAAGTGCTGAGAAAAAAACTTTTAAATTTATAAGTTTAGTTCAAATGGTTTAAGAGTTTATCCATTAATTGGTCTGCCCTACTATAAAGTTCCTCATTTCTTTGTAGGTTTGCTTCAAAGTAGTCCAATCCTTTATTGATATAAAAAGCTTCTACTAAATCATCTGGGCAATTTATACCTGAATATCTACATTGATATACTAATGGCATAACTGAATTTCTAACGTCCCAGGAAAGGTCGCCTGTGTGTGGTTGGTTTCCATCATAATCATTTGCTCCATCATCACCATGTACTAAAAAAGAAGCAAACTTCCCTTCTAAATGATTTTTAAGAAGGTTCTTATATGTCCCATCTAGTTCTGCTTGACCTGTTAGGTCAGCAGTTTTTATATTACCATCACCAAATATTTCAATAGCTTGTTCTTTTGTAATAGTTTGATTCGCACAAACCAATCTATCAAACATAGCTTTTACTTGTGTGGATACTGAGTACCAATGAATAGGACTAACAACTAAAAATGCATTACAATTTTGTAACTTATTATAAATATCTTCTTCATACATAAGGTCAGGTGCTTTATCAGATCCTTTCTTATAGCAAGAACAAGACCAGTGACAGTGCATTCCATTTGAGGTTGATACACAACCCTTACAAGGTTGGATTTTAACTGGTCCAACACTAAGATTTACATACTCAAAATTCACAAAAGGAGACCATTTATCAAGTAAATATTCACAAACCTTTTCAGATTTGCTTTTTTGGTCAGAACAAGAATTTTCACTTCTTGGGGAACCTTGGAATAATACTACATTTGGTTTAAAACCACCTAATTTTCTAATAATCATCTTCTTCTGATTCTTCTGAACTTGCTACTTTTGGTGTAAACCTTATGTAGAGTTTATCTTCAAATTTAAAATCCATATCAAACTTATCTAAAACTATTTGAGAGTCTTGTAGGTTTTTTACTGAATTAAAAACTTCTGATATTTTATTGATTTTACCTATTCCATTATATTCGTCTATGGAAAAATCAGATTCCCATCTGAATACATAACCTTCTTCTTCATTTATTTTAAATGTAGAGAAGTCTGGCTTTCCTAATAATTGGTTTATTGATACTAAGTTTTTTTGAACTTCTTCTGATGAAGATGATTCGTGTAATATTTCTGTGAACTTTAACATAAAAAATAATAATAATATTTTAGGTATATATTAATTTTTCTGATTAGGACTTGACTTTTGTTATAAATAGTATTACCTTTGTAAATAATGGATAATAAAAATAATAATAAGTATATGAAAGATTTATTTGCACTTCTTCTTGGTGGTGGTGATATGTTCACTCAGAGTAATGGTTCTTCTATGGAATTTCCTAAAGACAATGATCCAAATTGGTCAAAGACCGTAGAAACATCTGAAACCAAATCACATATTATTAAGAAAGAAACTTGGATTTCCAAAGATGGTAGTTGTCATATGGAAAGATTCTCAACTGAAATTAAAAAGAGTGTTGATGTTGGTCGATTGAAAAGACAACTAAAACAAGCTATTGATATGGAAGATTATGAAAAGGCAGCAGAATTAAGAGATAAGATCAAAACTATTGAGAATTAAAAAAATCCCCGAAAGGGGATTTTTTGTTTCATGTACTTAATATATAATAGACCAAATTATATATAGAATATATGAAATTTTTATCCAAAAGAAATCAATTTTTAGCAGAAGAAGCTAAAATAAAAGATGTGATACTTCCTAGACAAGCTAAACAAGTTGAGGGACAATGGGGTTCAGAGTATCTTGAATATGAGGAGATAGAACCAACTGATAGAATCCAACAAGGTGTTTGGAAATTAGACCATGATGATAAAATGGAAATTTTATCTGAGTTCTTTAATACAGACTTAAAGAAAATGTACAATCAATTTCAAGATTTACCTGACCATTTTAAAACTGTATTAGGAGATTCTATTAAAACTGAGTTATTTGCAGGTCCTGATAAGGATAGATTTATATCAATACTTGAGGGTTTCAATATTCAATTTCCATCTATTGATTCATTAACTATTTTAGCAAAACCAATTTTCAGAAAGATTTCTGTTGGTGAAACAAAAGCTACTGAGGTCATTTCTAAGGATGAAAATGGAGTTCCATTAAAAGATGAAAATAATAAAATTATTAAAAGAACTAAAGAAGCTGGTGAGGTTATTTTCTCGAAGAACTTAGTTAATATTAACACTTTTGTTTCTGATTATAATGATTGTTTTCCAGGTACAAAAGTAGATGCTGATATATTTTCTTCTGGATATGTACGTGATATTGTTAATATTGCTGCTGAGGACTTTAGTGGTGGTGATTATAAAGTTGATTATAATCCATTTTCAAAGGATATGTATTTATACATTAAGCATAATCCAAAAGACATTTTAAATATGTCTGTTTCTAAGTATTATTCTTCTTGTCAACACTTATATACTGGTATGTTTAGAAATAAAGTAATAGGTAATTTATTTGATCCAAACACTATTCCAGCTTTTATAATCTTTGATACTCCTATTGTATGGAAAGATGAAAAGATTTCAGACCAACTTCCATTAGCTAGAATGATGATTAGAAACTTAGAGACATTTGATACAAAAGATTCTCAAATATACTTTGATAGATGTTATCCAGATAGATGTAAAGATTCTATCGATAAGATTGTTGAGAAACATACTCAGATGCAATCTGTTGATAGGAGTAACGCTGGAACTTATTATTTCACACCAGATTTGCCTGAAGATGCTGCTGGTAATATTGACCAACCTTATATGGATAGATTAAATATTAGTAAAAAAAGATATATTGGTATAAATACCAAAAGTATAACTTTAACTCCAAATATTGATTGGTCTGATGTGAAAGTATCACCAAAAGCTAAGTTAAAAGAAATTATTATTCAATCTTCCAAACTACCTGATGGATTATTAAACATACCAATGCAACCGGATTGGATTAAGTTCAAGTTTTTAAGATTAAAAGACCTTTCAGTTTTCAAAAATCTAAAGAGTGATTCATATGCTTTTGATAAGTGTGAGTTTGGTGGTGATGTTTTAAGTAGTTTACCAGAAGATGTTAAGAAGATACAACTCATTTCATGTGATACATCGAGATTAGATTTATCTAAGATGGAAAATATAGAAGAATTACATTTAGTTTATACTTTGAATGATGAGGATTTAATTCCTTCTATTAGAGGATTAAAGATGAAGAAATTAGTTATTTCGGGTGATTTATTATCTTTATCTGAAAATAAAACTTATATAAATAGCCTTAAAAAACAAGGTGTAAAAATAGAAATCATTGGACCAGTATTATGAAAAATCTAAAATATTTAAGATTATTTGAAGCATTTGAATCCGAAACCTTAGCTAAGGTTTTTAACTATGTCAATAAAAGTCAAAAGGACGAATTTAAGGTGAGATTGCAACGACTTTGTGGGAAGTTAGGTTTCCCTATGTCTAAACTATCTGATGATTTATTTCAATATTTACCTTTTAATAAAGCTTTATCTTTAGCTGCGAATATGGAAGATGAACCTTGTGATGCTGAGTCTGATACTATACCTGGAGAGAAGTGTTCTGGACCAACTGGTGATGAATTACAAGGAACTATAATGAGAACTTGGGGTAGAGGTAGAAGAAAGGTTAAATGTGATGTTTGTAAAGGAACTGGTATTAAACCTAAAACTAATTTCCCTATAAAATGGATTAAGTTTTGGTTTGATAAAGATGGTAAATATGTAAATACCACAGCAACTGATGGTCAAATAAGGTCACAAGGCACTTCATATAGTGGTGGTACATTAGATGATAAAATGGATAATTATGAAGTTGAAAAGGAGGTAGTAACAGCAACTGAATTAAATAATTATGAAACTGGTGATATCTTTTATTTTTCGGATAGTAGTTATAATGGTAGTGGGGTAGCTATGTTGTTTAGGGAATATGGCAGAAATCATATGATTCAAAACTTTGCACCGGGAAGTTCACCCAACACCAACGATTGGAAAAAAATAGCTCGTTTTTCATGGGTTATTAATGGTCCATCTGATGCTAGAGGAACTCTAAAGAAATTGAAATTAAAAAATGCAGCAGTGGAAAAGGAAGAAGAAAAACCAGATCCATATACTTGGAATGCAATACTTGATTTGGGGAGAATGACCATATCAAAAACTATAAATTTAAAGGAAGAATTGAATAATGCTAACTTTGCTTTAGTTTTGGATTATGTTAAAATGAAGAAAATGATGAGTAGTGGTAGTGC
>Ga0181358_1000529_pt1 | contig 16937 bp, 12 predicted proteins | sample Fa13VDMM110SD_FD_130096 | JGI IMG/M metagenome (GOLD analysis project Ga0181358, IMG submission 130096) | Freshwater viral communities from Lake Michigan, USA - Fa13.VD.MM110.S.D | ecosystem: Environmental > Aquatic > Freshwater > Lake | place: USA: Michigan | collected 2013-09-24 | reverse complement strand
TCAGTTATTGTTTCTAGCGGTGGTTCAGTCAATTTACCAAGTGGTGGTACTGTTACTGTTTCAGGTGGTACAATCAATGTAACAGGTGGTACTGTGAATGTATCAGGAGGTACAGTAAATGTTAGTAGTGGTGGTACTGTTAATCAATCAGGTGGTACTGTTACTGTTACAAGTGGTGGAACGGCAAATTTTTCTAGTGGAACATTTTCTGTTTCAAATGGTGGTATATTAAATATTGGATTAGTATCAAATGCCACAGTTACATCATCTTCTTCTGGCATATATTTTACCGCAAATACAACTAATATTAATAATTCAATTAGTGGTGGTACAATAAATGTAACAGGTGGTACAATAAATGTAACAGGTGGTACTGTAAATAATTATAACGCAACAACATATAGTTCATATACAGCATTAATTACATATACATCTGCAACACCTACAGCAATTGTCTTACAAAATACCCTTGGAATAACACCAACATGGTCAGGAATTACTGGTCCTGATGCTAATCCATATTATGTTCGTGGATTATTTAGTTCACAAATATTACTAGGTAATAAAACACAATTTTTTATTGGTAATGGTCAAGAAAACCAAACAATTGCTGATAATGGTTATTACTTTACAAAGGGTTGGGTTTCTAGTACTAGTGCCGTAACATTTGGTAAGTATGATTTGAGTCCTTTGACATTAATGACTCCACCTAGACCTGCTTCAGGATTTACAAATATACCTGTAGAAATCAGAGTTTATTCATAAGTTATCATTCAAATTCAAATATTATCTTCTATTTATAAGAAATATAAAAGTAATGTTTGAGTTTGAATTAGATAATTCCTCTTATTTTGATTTTGCAACAGATAGAAGAAAAGATTTTGTTATAAAACAAAATACAGATTTACCTTTATTGGAAATTAAACCAATAAGGACTGAAAATTTTCAAGATTTATTAGAATTAATTCAAAATGCAACTGTTACATTTTCAATGTTTGATTTTAATGATTGTGCTGTAATATTAAATGATAGTGCATATATAAATTTAGACACATTAAGTAATAATATTGCTAATAAAGAAGATAATTGTAGAGAATTAATGGATTTTACAATTCAATATAAATTTAAAAAGAAAAATACAACAAAATCAGGATTTTATGTTGGTGAATTTAAAATTGTCTTTATAAAAGATGGTGAAGAGAAAACATTAATTGTTCCTATCAACAATAAACTTAATATACTTATTACACCATAAACTAATTGTTAATATATGCCATTAGATAATTATTTCACCAAACCCGATTATTCAAGACAACTCAAACAATATTCAGGTACATCAGCAATATTTTCGGGTACAACCAATATTCTTCAAGCATTTTATGTAAAGTCTGTAGAGATTGATACAGTAGGTGCAGTATTGGGTGATGCTTTATTGTATGATGCAGGTAATAATAAATTTAGACCAGGACAACCAGGTGGTTTTTCAGGTTCTGTTATTACTAATGGTTTTAATTTGAGTTATGTTAGTGGATTAACATATCGTGTATCACCAGGTTCATATAGATTTAATAACACAATTTATGCTTATACAGGGCAAGATTTTAATATTATACAAGGACAATCAGGTGGAAGTAGATTTGATTTAGTATTTATATCAGGTGGAACTGTTAGTATATCCGTAAGAACAGGAACAACAACAACAAACCCAACTGTACCAAATTTACAAGTTGGTGAACTTGAAGTTGGTATTATATCTGTACCTGTTGGATTTACAGGTGGAACAGGTTCTACAATAATTCAAACAAGTGGTGAAAGTGTTTTTGTTTATTATAATAATGGAGCAGGTACAGGTATTCAAAGAGCAGCAGCAGGTTCAAATACACAAGCACCTGGTACATTTTCTTTTGCAGTAGGTAGAGATTCAGATGCTTATGCACCTGATTCAGTTACATTAGGTGTTGATACAAAAGCATCAGGTAATTCTCAAACAGTTGTTGGTACTTTTAATATACCAACTACAACAGATTATTTCATTGTTGGTTATGGTGCAAATGACTCAAGTAGAGCAAATGCCTTTAATATAACAAATTCAGGTTATACATATGCAAATAGAAAATTATTTGTTACAAATGTTGAAATTGAAACAACAGGAACAACAGGTAGTGGACAAGTATTAAAATTTGATGGTACTAAATTTAAACCTCAACTTGAAAGTATAACAGGTTTAACATTATTTACAGGTGGAACAAATTTTATCTCTTCAATTACAACCAATTCTTTATTAGTAAAAGGTTTAACAGGTGGTACAGGAATTACAATAACTGAAAATAATGGATTAATTACAATAGGATTAAATTTTTCAGGAACAAATGCAATTACTGAAATAGTATCACTTACAGGTGGTACAAGTATTATTAGTGGAAAAACAGGAACAACATTTTTTTTATACCCAATTCAAGGTAGTGGTGGAACAAGTGTTAATTTAGTTGATGGTAAACTATTAGTTTATAGTGATTCATCAGGTTCAACAACAGGACAAAATATTGGTACTGGTTCTGAAGTTTTTGCAGGTAAATCGGTAAATGAATTACAGTTTAGAAGACTATCTTCAGCAACACCAACAAATTTAACAATTCAACAAGTAGGTGATACTATAGTGTTTAGCGCATCTTCTTCAGCAGTTACAACTGTTGCATTATTTGAGGATGTTAGTTACTCTCAATTAAAAGATAAAATAACAGGTTCAACTCTTCAAATTGGTAAACAATATAGAATCACATCAGGAAGAATTAATGAAGGTGCTGGAACATTTGGTTATGTTATTGTAAACGCAATTGATACAAATAAAATATCAAAAAATGGTACATTAATAACATTAAATCCTGATTATTATAATGTTGGTAATTATACAGATGTAGCTGTAACACCTTTAGGTAGTTCAGGTATTGCATATAGTGGACAATCATTAGTCACCAATCAAACTGCAATTTATAATAATAATCATTATAAAGTAACTGCAAATACTACTTTTAATAATACACTAACAAATTTAAGTCTTTTATCAAGAGATTTTGTTAATGATTATGGTTATATATTAGCAAATGATTATATTGAATATGATTTTACAAGTGATACAATTACAAAAAGAGTAGACTCAATTGGTAATACTGTAGAAGGCAAATCATCAATTGATGTATTCCAATGGGGTAGAAAAAATCAAGTATTAAATAATAGAGTTATAAATAATTCAGTTGCTGAAATAATGAACTTTAGAGGTATTATTTCAGGAAATACATTCGATAATAATGCAAGACTTATTTCATCTTTTGATGATGCAAACTTTATACTTGACAATACAAACATTAGAAATAAGATTTTAATTTCCGCAGCTACATTTACAAATACACAATTTAGAAATTGTGATATATCAACAGATTTTGGATTAGTTAATAGAACATTAGCAAATTATAATTTTGTTAGCAAATTGGTTACATCAGATGTAAACCAACTTGAAACAAATTTAAATGTACCAAGTAATACTTTAGATTTAACAAATTTTAATCATTTTGGTGTATTTAATATTTCAGCAGCTAGTTCAACATTTTCAATAAATGCGATACAAAATTATAATCAAACATATAAGTTAACATTTAAACCATTAGCAGGATATTTATTTAATTTTGTTCATAGTTCAACTATTAGAAATGAATTAGAAGATACACATCCAATAGATGGTAATTATGATGAAATTATAACTTATCAAAAAAGAAGTAAATCAGGAACTATCTTTTATCAAGAAAATATTAACACTTTTAAAGCATTAAGTGCTTTAACAACAAGTACAATTACTGATATTACTAGTGTTGATACTACTGGTGCAAAATCTCTTATAGAAGATGTTAGTTCAGCTTCAACAACAGGTAGAACGGCAACTTTTAGAGCATTAGTTGAAGGTACAAATATAACTATTGATGATACTTCTGCACCTGGTTATTTAATTATTAACAGTACAGGTAGTGGTGGTACAGGCTCAACGTCATTTACAGGTATTACTGATATAATTTCAGCAGGTACAGGTAATTTTTCGGTAATTTCATCTGTAACAAATAATAAATTAGTTTATAGGACAATTTCAGCAGGTACAGGAATAAACATTACTGAAAGTAATGGTACATTAGTATTTGTAAGTACTGCAACAGGTTCAACTAGTGGTGGTAGTATAACAGGTGTATATGTTAGTGGTGTAACTTCGGCAGGAACAGGAAATATTTTACTTTTATCGGGAACGGTTGTAAATAATAATTTAGTACAAAAAACCCTATCCGCAGGTACAAATATTGGTATTACTGATGATGGAAATGGTACAATAATAATTTCAGGTTCAGGTGGTATATCAGGTAATTTCTTACCAATAAGTGGTGGAACTGTAACAGGATTAACAATATTTACAAATGGTTTATCTGCAAATACAATATCAGGTTTAACATTCTTAGGTGATGCATCCAATTTAACAGGTGTATTAAGTAAAACATTATTAACAGCAAATATTCCTGTAACCTCTCAAGTTGCACAACTTAGTACATTTTATTTATATGATAAATTAACTATAACATCAGCAACATCTTCAGCAACTGTAACTGCAATAACATCAGATGTAAGTATAAGTTCATATACACCATCAATTAAGTTTTTTGCAAATACAGGTGTAACTGTTACATTTAGAAATAGTGCAACATTAAAAACTGAAGGTGGATTGGATGCAGTTATTGTTGGTTCTAATTATGATAGTATAACATTTACATATAACAATTATATTCAAAAGTATTTTCAAACAAATATAAATAACTATATCTAATGCCATTAAGTTTTAAACAAGCAGGAAGTTTATTTGTAGGTGGGGCAAATATTACCATATCTCCTTCAGGAAATACATTTGCTATTGCAGGTAGTCCATTTCAGAATAGTATAGGTTCAGGTATAACAGGTGTTACATCATCAGGAACAGGGCAATATTTGTTTTTATTACCTAATACAAATGAAAATGCCATTCTTCAAAAGGCAATATCGGCAGGAACAGGAATGAACATTTCTGAAGATGGTTTGAGTGAAATTTTAACTTTTTCAGTAGCTGGTGCAAATATTGGTTCAGCAGTAACAGGATTGACTTCAGCAGGAACAGGAAATAGATTAATATTTTCATCAATTACAAATAATAATCTTGTTCAAAAATCATTGTCAGGTGGAACAGGTATTTCTATTATTGATAGCGGAACAGGTACATTAACATTTAGTTCAACATCTACAGCTAGTGGTACAATTATAAGTGGTACAAATGCAGGAACAGGTGTTGCTATATTTTCTGCTGCTAGTGGTTCTAATTTAGTATTTAGAAGAATATTATCAGGTTCAAATATTGGTGTTTATACAGTAGGCAATGATATTGTAATATCAGGAACAACAGGTGCTATTAACGGTATTACAGGTCTAACAAATCTTGGAGGTGGTTCTTCTGTTTTATCATCTGTTACATCAGGTGTTTTAATTGCAAGAACAATATTAGGTAGTGGTGGAATTGAAGCTGTGGAATCAGGTAATACTATTTTAGTAAGACCTGTAACTACAACAACTGCAAATAGATTATTTTTTGCAGGTATAGGTGGTGCTTTAACAGTTGATGATGAATTTCAAATTAATGCAACCAATGGTACAATGACAATTGGTTTTACATCCGACCAAGGTAATGTAACTTCAAGATTATTAATTGCAGGAGGAACAGCAGCAATATCACAAATAAGATTAACTCCTTTTACAACAGCATATTCAGGTGCAACACAAGGTGATATTTGGTATAATTCTACGAGTGGTAATAGTTTATTTTTTAATAAATCATCATCAGCACCAACACCATTTATTTTTAAAGATAATAATTATAGTCTTACAGGCGCACCTAATCCACCTGCTCTTAGAGTTTTAGAAGCTGATTCTGTAGGAACACTTTTTGCGTCAAGATTTTTAAATGCTTTTGGTGTTTTTACAACCATTACATCTAAAACTATATCAAATACAAGTGTTGAAACAAGTGTTTTATCAACAGGTGCAACATTTTTATATGGTGATAATTTATTAAATAGGTCATCACATGGAACAAATCCTCATTTAGTTTTTGGAAAGAAATATAGATTTAATGCTAGGGGAATAATTAGTGGTACAAGTGGTGGTACTTTTTATGGAAAAATGTTTCTTGGTTCATCTTTAATTGCTAGTTCATCAACATTTAATTTAAATCAAAGTTTAAATGATAATTATTTTGAAATTGACACAACATTCACAATACTTGATGTTGGAGTAAATGGTAAAGTAGTAGGTAGTGGAAAAATGTTAACTGACGCAACATCATTAATTAGTGGTGTAACTAGACCAATTGTTGCAATAAGTTCATTAGGAGGACTTACAGGGGTTACCCTTAATACAACAATAGACCAATTTTTTGATTTTGCAATTGATTTTAGTACCGCTAGTACAACAAATGCTGTTGTTATAAGCGAAGCAACACTAGAGTATTTAAATTAACTATTTATAGTTAAGATGCCATTAAGTAATAAACAATTAGGTAATACATTTATTCAAGGACAAAATATAATAATTTATCCTTCGGGAAATAGTTATGTTATTTCAAAACCAGACACAGAAAGTTATGGTGCTACAGGTATTGGTGTTGCAGGAATTGATTTTTTTCCTATAGGTGCTACTTATGTTCTTCCTATTGATTTTCTTCAAGATTTAACAGGTCCAAATTCTACAATGATTTATAAATCATTTTCAGCAGGAACAGGAATTGGAATTATTGATAGTAATAATACTTTAATTTTTACAGCATCTACACCAACTGTTAATGGATTAACTAGTTTTACTTCATCAGGTACAGGAAATAGGTTATTGTTATCAACAGCAATAACAAGTAATACTCTTTTTTATAAATCTTTTTCAGCAGGAACAGGAATTGGAATTATTGATAGTAATAACACTTTAATTTTTACAAAAACAAGTATCGATGGAACAATTATAAGTGGTACAAATGTTGGAACAAATGCAAACAGTATTGGTTTTTTTACTGGATTATCAACCACAACAAATCCAAATGATACATTAGTTTTTAGAAATTTATTAGAAGGTCCAAATATAACTATTGCACCATCAAGTACTAATAATGGTGATATTTTAATTAGCAGAGGTTCACCTATTTTAGTAAATCAATTATTAAATATAGGTGATGGTAGTAGAGTATTATCATCAATTACAACAACAAATTTAGCATCAACAAGAACAATATCAGGTGCTAATGGTTTTTCTTCAACTTTGGGAGCAGCTTTAATACCACTACCTACTTCTTCAACAAGTTCTGATGCAACAGCGTTTATAACAGCAGCTAGTATTACTGATTTAAGACAAATTACAGCAATACAAAATCTTGTTTCTGATTTAAAAACAAATAATATATGGGATAAAATGTTAGCTATTTATCCCCTTGTTGGAGGAACTGCAAATAGTCATAAATATAATTTAAAAGACCCAAGAGATTTAAATGCAGCATATAGATTAGACTTTGGAAGTCTAAATGTTATTCATGATTTAAATGGTATAAGAAGTGATGCGCCAAATAGTTCATTTCAACCAACAATAAATACATTTATCCAACTTAATTTAATTTCAGCACTTACAGATAATATACATGCATCTTTTTATAGTAGAACAAATGTTAATAACACACCTAGTCCGAATGCAGGTGCTGTTATAGGTAATACCACTAGTGCTGCTTTCAGGTTTTATCCTAATTATAATGGTCAATTTGTAGCAAATATTAGTGATAATGGTTTTTCATTCCCAACTGTTTCAGATAGTCTTGGTTTTTATATCGTCTCAAGAACAGGTTCAACAAATACATTTTATAAGAATGGTTTTTTAAGTGCATTTACAAGTAATACAGTACATTTTTCATCAATTACAGGAAGTATAATATTAATGAGATTTAATTTTTATCCTGAAAACTCTAGACAAATTGCATTTTACTCATTTGGTTCAGGACTTACAAATAGTGAAGCACTTGCCTATACTACTGCTGTTGAAAATTATCAAGCAACTTTGGGTAGACAAGTTGTTACATTACAAAATCAAACTGTTCGTATAGCACCAACAAATACAACACTATCTAGATTATATATATCTAATGCCACAAGTCAACTAACAACAGATGCTAACTTTGGTGCAGATGTCACATCAGGTTCATTAAGTATTGGGGCAGCAGTATCAACAACATCAAGATTATTATTAGCAGCAGGAACAGGAGCAATATCTCAACTAAGATTAACAGCATTTTCAGCAGAACCAACAAATCCATCTGATGGTAGCATATGGTATTCAACATCAGGCAATACATTAAAATTTGAAAAAGGAACAAATCCAACTGATTTTATTTTTAAAGATAATAATTTAGCTTTTTCAGGAGCATCAAATATATTGATAGCTGATACAGGAGGTACAATATCACCATTTTATATAAATCCATTCGGTTTATTTACTTCTATATCATCTTTAACACTAACAGATACAATATCAGAAACATCAATTATATCATCTATTTTAACAGGTTCAACTACATTACTTGCATCAACAAATCAATATACTCCTGAATTAATAGCAGGTAGAAAATTTAGATTCAATGCTAAAGGAACTTTAATAATAACTGATTTTTCTAATTTAACTTTAAGATTAAAATTAGGTAATACTATAATTGGTTTAGTTAATAATATAGGATTATCCGATACAATAAATGGATATTTTGAAATTGATTATACATTTACAATTAGAAGTACAGGTCCTACAGGAAGTGTTTTTGGAAGTGGAAAAATATTATCAGATACCGCATTAAAAGTATTGGATACTAATTCATATCCAATTGGTATATATACAAATAATACAACAATAGATACAACATCTAATCAAATATTTGATTGTACAATTGAATTTGATTTGGTAGCAGGACAAATATTAACAATAAATGAATCAAGTTTAGAATTTTTAACTTAAAAAAATATGTTAAATTTAAACGCAAGAAATATAGCATCAACTTTAGCCACAAGATTTGATTCTGATGCGGCATTATTTATAAACGCAGCTAGTATTACAAGTACAACACAAATTACAGCTATTAATAATCTTGTAAAAGATTTAAAACTAAATAATTTATGGGATAAAATGCAATCAATTTATCCTTTTGTTGGAGGAACGGCAAATAGTAATAAATATAATTTAAAAGACTCAAGAGATGCAGATGCAGCATTTAGATTAGCTTTTAGTGGTAGTTGGACATTTGCTAGTACAGGTGCAAAACCAACAACTGCTAATGTTGGCAACTTTGCAAGAACATTTTATGTTCCTAGCGGAAATGCTACCTCAAATAGTTCACATTTAACAGCTTATATTAGAAATCAATATACAGGAACTGGGTGTGTCATTGGTGGTTCAGCAGGTTCTTCAGTAGGTAGTAATGCATTTCAATTATTTATTTCAACAGCACTCAGTATTGCAACATTACAAAACCAAAATACAAACGCATTAACTAATTTTGGAACATCCGTTGCAGGTTTCTATCATGGTAATAGAAGTACAAGCACGGCTCAACAGACATATGTAAATGGAAGACTTACCGCAACAACAGCTACCGCATCTTTATCTTTAACAGGTTCAACATCAGAATTGACAATTGGTGCAAGAAATAATGGAGGTTTGAGTATGGAACATCCTACTAGTTCAGAGATAGCATTTATTTCTATTGGGCAAAGTTTAAGTGCAGCAGAAGCAGAGATTTTATATAATATAGTACAAGCCTTTCAAACAACTTTAGGTAGACAAGTTTCATCTCCAATAACTATTAGTAGACCAATAGAATCCACTATACCAACAAGATTATTTGGTCCAAGAGAGTTATATGGAAGCAGTTTAATTACTCATTTTGATGCTACAGATTATAAAAATTACTCACTATCAGCATTAACTTATGTTCCTATTCCACAAACAGGTCAAACACAAATTAACTCTGCTTATGACACATCATTTATAAGAAGAAGATATAATACTGTTTCAAATTTTCTATTTACTATTAATATTACTGAAGCTAATAATAGTTGGATTGGTAACTCTCAAGCAAATACAAACCTATTTACAGGCTCTAGTTTTGACACAAATAAAGGTAGTTTAGGAAATAACAGTCAATTTGGAACTACAGGAATAGGATTATTTACACCTTATAGTGGAAATAATAATTTAGCACCTAATTCAGGAGTAACACTTGGATTTTATGGTTTTTTGAATGCAAACAATCTAAATCATCCAGGATTTGGACCTCAAAGATATCAAACTACAATTGGTTTTAATAATAGTAGTTTTGGTTTTGGTTATACAGGAAATTCAGGTAGTCTTAATACTAATGTTGTTTTTTATGGTAAAACAGGTACAACATCAGGTGTTCATATAAGTAATATTAAAAATGTACTTCCATATGTTCTAAAAAATAGTATGTGGTTATTTACAATTACAGGAAGTAATTATTATTGGTATATGAACGGTGACTTATTTGATAGTGGTCCATTAGGTGCAGGAATTGTTGCACCTAATCTTTTTTATCCTTTTACAGGTTCAACAGCATCAACAGGTAATTATTTATCAATTGATGGTGGGGCACAAGGTAATTATAATCCTTGTGAACTTTTTATTGCTAGTGAATATACACCACCTGAACAAGTTAAATTATTATATAATTATTTTATAGTTAAATTTAAAAATAAAATTGGAAGATATAGATAAACTATTTATAATAAAATACTATGAATTTAATAAACATATCAAATCATCCTTCGGATTCTACAATCAAAAGAAAAGCTAATAGAGCAGGTATTATAACAGATGAACATAATGCATATGAATTAAAATATATTAATTTAAATGTATTAGTTAAACATTTTAAAGAAGATAATGGTGTTGATGTAGCATATCCATTAATACCTGATTATGTATTTACTCTAAGAGCAGATAATTCAACATTGGTTGACCCTGCAACAGGTGAGTACGTTGATTCATCATTTCCAAATGCAATGGGTGAGGCTGAATACTTTATTCAAGTTATTGCAGCAAATCCAATAGCAATTGATGATTTATCAGAGCAAATGATAGTTAGAGGTGATATATATGGAAGATTTAACAATTACAGTATTGCTAGAATTGTAACTTGGATATAAAATGACATTTAAAGATTGGGATATCGTATTTGTTAGAAATCAAAAAGGTGTATCAATCTTTAATAAAATATTTTATTTTTTAATTAGATTTTTTTTAAAATCAGAATACAATCATTGTTTAATAATAAGAAATTTTAACGGTAAGTTATTTGTATGTGAGGCAATAGCTTCAGGATTTGTTGTATCAAAAACAGTTGATAAGTTTATTGAAGAACAACAAATTTATGAAAGAAAATTATTGGTTAAAAGATTTAAAGTAACTATTGGAACAAAAGAAAGATTTAATAAATTATTAGGTGCAAATTATAATGCAAGATATTTAAAATATTTATTAGATATAAACCATAATAAATTAAGTTTTAATTGTTTTCAATCCATAGGATATATAATAAATGAAAAGAAATGGTGGAAAACAAAACCTAATAACCTTTTATCAATTTTAGATTAAGACTATTTATATAAAACTATATAAATGGCAGTAGCAGGACATCAATTACAAGGTTTAGGCGGTGGCGGTAGTGGAGGTGGGTCAATCGGAGTTATACAATTTGTTGGTGCAGGTATAAATAACTATATATCAGCATCAACCACAGAGTTTTTCTTTAATAATATTACAGGTGCTGGCTCAACCACAGTTTATAAACAAGGTAATGTATTTGTTATTTCAGGACAACCTGCAACAGTTATAAATAACGTATCAGGTGGTTCAGCATCAATTATAACAGGATTATCAACATCAGTTATTGCAAGACCACAAGCAACATCAGGTCTGACAGCATCATTTCAGGCAACTGTTCTTGATACTGTTTTAAATAGAAGTGGTTCAACACTTGTATGGAGTCAAACACGAACAAATTGTTATGAAGATGATTCTGTAACATTCCCAAAAATGCAAGAAATATCTGCATATACGATGATGGGTAATGCTACAAATACAAAAGGTAATCCTTACGAAGTTCCAATAGTATTTCCATATGATAACCAACAACAGCAATATAAAAATACATTTAATGGAATTGATGAAATAAATTCAACTAGTATTTATTCAATTATATCAAGTTTTACAGCATCAAGCACTTCTAGAAACTTATTACCTGAATATAGTTCATATACAACATTTATTGGAACAAGAACACTACCAGCTAATTTTTTAGTTAAAGGTAAGACAATTAGATTTAAAGCAAAAGGATATAATCTAGTATCAAGTAGCGAAGCTATTACATTAGGTTTAAGATTAATAGATACTGCAAACACATCTACAGTAATTTTTTCATCAACAATTCAAGCATCAAATACAGGAACAAAAGGATTTTCTACTGAAATTGATTTTACTTGTAGAGAAATAGGAAGTAGTGGTTTAATAAATGTACATGGTTATTTATTAAATAATGGTGGTTATCAAGATTTAGCAACAGGTGGAACTATAACTTTAGATACTACTAAACAATATTATATACAATTATCAGCAAATACTACAAATTCAACTGGTACAATCGGTATTACAAATACAACTATTGAAATATTAAATTAATGGGAAATATAGGATTACCATATAAGAGTGGATTAGGAAGCTGTCTTCAACAAGGATATAGAGGTTCTAATTTTAATGAAAATAATTTACTAACAGGTGATACTGCTGTACATTTTCAACCTTATGGTATAAGAATAAGCGGTGTAAATCAAACTATTTTACCGAATGAACCATTTATATTTACATATAGAATATATTTTGATGGTATTTTTGGTTCTACTGGCGGTGGTGGAATAGTTAAAGGTTTTAGTATTTATTGTGGTGATATGCAAATACAATTGCCAGGTAAAGCAGGACTTAACCCAAGCGCAACTACATTAGAAATTTCTCAAACTAATGATAGTATTCTTGTTTTTAGTTTAATAAATATTGGTTTAGGATTTGCATATACACTTACTACAACTTCTTTTTTCTCTGGCTCAGATGGTGTTTTAAAAAGAAGAACACCTTATAACATTACATTATATAAAGCCGAAGGTCCACTTACTTCAACAACACCATTTAGACTTTATATTAATGGTAAAAATGTTTCTTTTATACCTACCACATACACAGGAACAAGACCTAGTGTTTTATCTGCCTTAACTTTTAATGTTATAAATTTTGGTGCAAATAATTTTCTTGGTAATTATGGCGGTACTGAACCTAATAAAATATTTAATAATTCAGTATTTAAAGTTGATACAGGTTTAACAACAACATATATTGATAATTTAGCATTGGAATTACATAGAGTTGATAATTATATACATTTATTACCGACATCATATACTATTAATCCAAGTAATGTAGCTTATTATTTTCCATTATATATAAAAGAAGGTAAAGATATAAGAGATTATTATAAACCAACTAAAAAATTTTATGTTAGATTAGGTTTTGGTAGTAACATTTTTTTTAATGATGTAGATTTTACAAATGGTACTTCTCTTGTAAATACTCCAACTGCAAATGGTACACTCACATTTACATCTAAAACAGCTTCAATATATAAAGGTCCACATAATATATGGAGAAAAGCATATCCACCTTATGACCCTTACATTTAAAAATTAATATTATGGAAAATTTTGTAGGATTATTATATAACTCAGGAACAACCCAAGAAGGTTTAGCTTATAAAAATGGTTTTGGTAGTACTTATCAAGTTAGTGGTGGTAATCCTGGTGATATAAATGCAGGTATTACAATAACAGGTTTAACTGATATAATATCAGAAACTGAAGGATTTATATTTTGGATGAAATTTGAATGTACTAGACTAAGCAATGGTAGTAATGGTGATTGGAGGACTTATTTTTTCTATTCAAAACCTGTACCTCTTTTTCAAAATTCACCTTCTAGTTTTACAGTAAATATGGATTTTGATAATCAAATCCAATTTGGATTTGGTATTTTTCCACATATTACTCAATATATTAGATTTAATAATACAACAACATTAATTAATACAGGATTAACATATAATATTTTAATTTATAAAGAGGCAAGTAAAAATTTTACAGATATAAGTGCATTTACAACATATGCTAATAATTATAAGTTTGTGTATCCTGGTTTTTCAACATATTCATATCAAAATTTTGCAATTGATATACCTAAATTTTTAAGTGATGGTGCTAATAATTCTAGATTTAATATGAGATTATTTAATATGGGAATGTCAAGAACAACTATGACACCTGCTCAATTTGATTTATTTGCACAAAAAATGCATTTATATGATAATTATTGGCATTTATTTGAAAATGAAACAGATACACCTAATATTAATAAATCACAATTAATTTTTTATACACCATTTTATAACAAACAAGGTAATAAAACTGAACTTTATCCAAAATCAAATACTAAATTTGGTATAATATTAGAAAACACAAACAGATTAACTTTAGGGAAAAATAATAGATGGAGAAGACCATATCCACCTTACGACCCATACATTTAAAACAAAGTAACTATTTATATAAAATAGTTATTCATGGAAAAGGATAAATTAAAAGAAAAACTCAAATTAGCCACAAAAAAAGTAGAAGAAGGTATATTAGATGATACTTTTAGTATTCCTCAAACAAGTGATTCACCTATGGGCAATGGTGAAATATATGTTGCAAATACCTCAGATAGGATTGCAAGACAAACAGCAAATGCAACTCAAAGGTCATCAATTTTAGCACCTCCAGGATTATTTTTAGGGATTGTATCAGAAGATTCAATTTTAGATAAGAGTAGTGATTTAGATGGAGATTTAGTAGATGATACACATTTTGAAAATGATGATTTAGTGTCATCAATTGAAAACATTGTAAAACTAATTCCCGAAGAACCACAAAAGTTAAAGGCTATTTATAATCTTTTTTCTGAATTGATTAAAAATTTAAGTATTGAAGAATTACCTCAAGAAGTTAGACATAAGTTATGTAAAAAAATAATGAGGAGTAATAGTAGATTAATTGATAATTATTAATGGCAAATTCTAAACTAATAAATAAAGATATTGATTATATTGTTCCTGATTACATCATTAAAGAAATCAGTAATAAATTAAAAAAATATTCAGATATACCTTCTACTATAAGAGATAAGGCTGAAAATATTATTAAAAATAAAAAATTATCATATGAAAATTTAAAAAGAATAAAAAATTTTTTTGATAATAATGAAGATATTGATATTGATTTAAAAGGAATAGAAAAAGAAAGACAAATACAACAAAATAAAAATGATTTTATTATAATAGGAGGACAAAAAATGAAAAATTGGGTGAACTCTCAATTAGATAGTTTGAGAAACCCTATTCATAGAAGTAAAAAGGCAAAATCAAATTTTGCAGGATTTAATAATGAATTTAGAAAAGAACACACAAAATCATTTGTAAAAGCACCAGAATTACCAAAAATTAAAACCATGATTAGCGATTTAAAACCAAAACCATTAATGGAAAGTGAAGAACAGTCAATAGACGTACCTATTCAATTAAACTTTGCTTGTGTTTGTTTAATATTTAACGAATATAATAAACTTTTATTGGTTAGAAGGTCACAGAATGACGATTGGATGGCAAATAAATTTGCCTTAGTTGGTGGTAGATGCGAACCAAATGAAATACCTGAAGAAACTATTATAAGAGAAGCTAAAGAGGAAACAAATTTAACATTAAAGAAACCAAAACTTGTTTATTCTACTATTGAAGGTAAAACCTTTGTTTATGTTTTTATATCAAAAATCACAAATAGTGATAAGATAAAATTAAATGAAGAGCATAGTGGATATATGTGGGTTGATAGTGGTCAAATAAATGAATATGATACAGTTCCAGGATTAATGGATATGGTATTGAAAGCACATCAAATTTTAATACACAATAATCAGCAATAGTATTATACTATATTAGCATTAATTGTATCCCAAGTTTCAGTAGTATCAATTGTGGTATTATTTGTTTTAACTTTATAAAGAGGATTAGCAAATTCATCTTTAACATCGAATAAAGTTGATTGTGCTATTATATTCTTACCATCGTCATAAATATTTTCAATACCTGTTTCAACATTAAGAGTTCTTTCACCATTAACAAGAAGAGCAATTTTTTTAAGGTCATATTCTGTTAGTTCAATATCAATGACTTGAGTATCAAAATATGAATTTGATATAATAATTTGTTGATTTGCTACACCAATATAAGGAAATGCATTTGGTTTAATTGATGGGCTAGATGCAGGAGTTACTGATAAGAAAAGTAAACTTCCTGTATCGTTAAATCTATAAACAACTGATTTTTGAGTTGATGAATTAGATGGTTGTGAAATAGCTTCACAACGATTAGAATATGCAACAGTTGAAAAAAGATTAGGAATAATACTATTATCACTTGAATTTATATATTCTATTCTAAAACCACATAAACCACCAGGATTTAGTTTTTCACCTAATGCTTGTAATTCAGGTGTATTTGTATCAAGAATAATTCCTTTTTGGTCAGGTAATTGAGATAACACACCACAATCAAGAATTCGAATTGTATTTTGTTTTGGTCTCACCATTAAAGTATAATAACCCATTGTATTAAATACATTAGAAGGTAATTTTAAAGTATACATTCCTTGTAATACTTG
>Ga0181358_1000526_pt1 | contig 17029 bp, 16 predicted proteins | sample Fa13VDMM110SD_FD_130096 | JGI IMG/M metagenome (GOLD analysis project Ga0181358, IMG submission 130096) | Freshwater viral communities from Lake Michigan, USA - Fa13.VD.MM110.S.D | ecosystem: Environmental > Aquatic > Freshwater > Lake | place: USA: Michigan | collected 2013-09-24 | reverse complement strand
CTGGTAGTTCATCTGCTGTTAGAATAACTGCTGGTATTCATACCATTAATTCTAATGTTACTGGTGGTGGTGCCGCAAATAATTACGGTATTATAACAGCGGGAGGAACCCTAACAGTAAATGGTACTTGTACTGGTGGTGTTGCTAGCGCATATGGTGCTCAACTAACCACAACCACAGCAACATTTAATGGTGATATTATTGGTTCACCGTCATCATCAGCAGCAGGATTATTTGTAACTGATGCTGCATCAACTGTTACTATTTCAACGATGACATTTAGTGCGGTTGGAACTTCACCAACTGCTGGTTTTGTTAAGTTCAAAAATACAGCACCCACTATTACTGTAACAAAAGCAGACAATACAACAGAACAACTTGTTGACCCCTCAACAACTGATATTCCAGTAATTGGTGATGTTAGAGACGGAGTAAGTTACGCAAGTGGTTCATTAACAGGTACACTAAAAGTTCCACCAACTAATGCTGTAAGTGTGGGTGTTCCAACTGATAACACAATAGGTACTGCACTTATTACAATTAGTGATATGGGTGCATTACTGGCAAGTTATGTTGTGTGATGATGATAACGATAACAGGATCAACAGGAATAGGACCATACCAAGTTCAAGTTTGTGACATCACAAACACAACTTGTATTATTGTAACTGGTTCAACGACAATACCCCCCAATTTTACATTTAATGTTCCACCACCACTGAATGATGTTTCGTCATTATTAGTTAAGATTATTGATTCAAATGGGTGTGAGGTGTTTCAATTATATTCTTGTCCACCAACACCTACACCAACCCCAAGTGTTACCCCAACGCCGACACCCACACCAACAAACTTATGTTATTGTATCACAGTTCAAAACAGTGGTGTAACAGATGGTTATTTTGATTATGTTGACTGTAATAGTAATCAACAAACAAATGTTTTAGTTCAAGGTGGTGTAACGTATTATACTTGTGGTGTTAATCCCACAAATGAAATAAACGTTACAACAACTGTTGGTGGTTTATGTGATTCAAACCAATCTTGTCCAACACCAACTTGTACACCAACACCATCAACAACTTAATTATTCACAAACAAATATTATTTTTTATATTTTAAAATAAAAAATGTCAACAATATTTGTTCAGATTGCATCATATAGAGACCCCCAACTTAAAATAACAGTTGAGGATATGATTAATCAATCAAAACACCCAGAAAATTTACGTATTGGTATTTGTAATCAATATTCACCAGATGATGAATTTAACATTGACCAATATCAAGATGACCCAAGGTTTAGAATTGATAATGTTCTTTATACCGAATCAAAAGGTGTTTGTTGGGCTCGCCATATGGTACAACAAAGGTATAGTGGTGAAACATACACATTACAGATTGATTCCCATATGCGATTTGAGAAAAACTGGGATGAGGAATTAATTAATATGATTGTTGGTTTACAAAACAAAGGTATTAAAAAACCATTGTTAACTGGCTATGTATCATCTTTTGATCCAGATAATGACCCAAAGGGTAGAGTTACAGAACCGTGGAGAATGGTGTTTGATAGATTCACACCAGAGGGTTGTGTTTTCTTCTTACCCGAAGTTATTCCAAACTGGAAGGAATTAAAAGAACCGATACCGGCAAGATTTTATTCTGCACATTTTTGTTTTACATTAGGTGAATTTTCAAAAGAAGTTCAACACGATCCAAATTACTACTTTCACGGTGAGGAGATTTCAATTGCGGTTAGAGCGTTTACTTATGGATATGATTTATACCATCCACATAAAGTTTTGATTTGGCATGAGTACACGAGATCTGGGCGAACGCGTGTCTGGGATGATGATAAGGTTTGGTATAAAAAAAACGACGCGTCACATAAAAGAAATAGAGAGTTGTTTGGTATTGATGGTGAAGTTTTTTCTGGTGATACGTCACAATATTTTGGTACAGAACGAACTTTAAGTGATTATGAAAGATACGCCGGAATTTTATTTGAGAAACGTGCGGTTCAACAATACACAATAGATAAAAAGTATCCACCCAACCCATATAATTTCAATAATAATGATGAATGGAAAAATTCTTTTTTAAGAATATTTAAACATTGTATTGATTTATCTTTTGATCTTGTTAAAGAAACGGATTATGATTTTTGGGTTGTTGCGTTTCATAATGAAAAAGACGAAACCTTATTTAGACAAGACGCACAAACGGATGAAATTAATAGAATGATGAAAGATAAAGATGGGTATTGTAAAATTTGGAGGGAATTTAATACAACAGAAAAACCTAAATATTGGGTGGTTTGGCCACATAGTACATCAAAAGGTTGGTGCGATAGAATAACAGGAAATTTATGATCACATTAGTAACAGGTTTATGGGATATAGGTAGAGGTGAGTTATCAGAAGGTTGGTCTCGTTCATACGAGCATTACCTTGATAAGTTTTCACAATTATTAAAAGTAGAAAATGATATGATAATCTTTGGTGATCACAAATTAAAAGAATTTGTTTTCCAACACAGAGAAGAATATAACACACAATTTATTTTAAGAGAATTATCTTGGTTTAAAAATAATGAATTTTACGACCTCATCCAAAGAATAAGAACAAACCCTTCTTGGTATAATCAAGTTGGTTGGTTAAAGGATTCCACTCAAGCAAAACTTGAGATGTATAACCCGTTGGTTATGTCAAAAATGTTTTTATTAAATGATGCAAAACTTTTAGATAAGTTCAATTCTGATCGTTTATTTTGGATTGATGCCGGAATTACAAATACCGTTAGTCCAGGATATTTTACGCACGACAAAGTTTTAAATAAAATATCATTTGATAAGTTTACATTTGTGTGTTTCCCATATGACGCGAATACGGAAGTTCACGGGTTTGATTATAAAAAAATGTGTGAGTTATCTGGGACTAAAACCAAAGTTGTTGCTCGTGGTGGATTTTTTGGTGGTGACAAGGATTCAATATCACAGATGAATGTTTTGTATTATAATTTAATAATTGAAACATTAAACTCTGGGTATATGGGTACTGAAGAATCGTTATTTACAATTCTTTTATATCAACACCCTTCACTTATTGATTATTGTGAAATTGAATCAAATGGGTTGGTGTTTAAATTTTTTGAGGATTTAAAGAATGATAAGGTTGTTTTGAAAAATGAAGGGAAGAAGATTGTTCCAAACCATAATGGGGATGTTGGTTTATATGTAATTACATTTAATTCACCAAAACAATTTGAGACATTAATAAAATCAATGTTGGATTATGATCCGAACTTTATTCATAAAACAAAAAAGTTTTTGCTTGATAACTCAACAGATTTAACGACAACGCCAGAATATCTAAAATTATGTGATGAATATGATTTTATCCATATTAAAAAGAATAACATCGGAATAACGGGTGGAAGAGTTTTTATTGCAGAACATTTTAACGACCAAGAAAACCTATCACATTATTATTTTTTTGAAGATGATATGGAATTTTATAGTGGGAAAGATGTTACTTGTAAAAATGGATTTGTGAGAAATATTGATAATTTATTTGATAAGTCAATTGAGATTATTAAAAAAGAAAACTTTGATTATTTGAAGTTAAACTTCACCGAGTTCTATGGATCGCACAATAAACAATGGTCTTGGTATAATGTAAGTCAGGAATTTAGGGAAAACCATTGGCCAAATAATCCGAAACTTCCAAAACAAGGTCTTGATCCGTATTCACCAAATCTTGAATTTAAACACATAAAATCACATAAAGGACTGGCGTATGTTTCTGGTGAAATCTATTTATCCAATTGGCCAATAGTGATGACAAAAGAAGGAAACTATAATTGTTATATTAAAACAAAATTCCAACACCCATATGAACAGGTCCTGATGTCACATTGTTATCAAGAAACAATCAAAGGGAATATTAAACCAGGATTACTTCTTGCAACACCAACGGAACACCACCGATTTGATTTCTATGAAGGTTCATTAAGAAAAGAATATTAAACCGATTTCTTAATTAATTTTTTGAATTAAGAACTATTTATTAATAAAAAAATAAATGGAGTGGTTCATAAAAAAAGGTGCGACATTACCCTTGTTAAAATTGTCGGTTGTGAAAGACGGTCGCAGCGACTATAATAATTTTATGGATTTTATTGAGGAATCGTCAATCTTTTTCTCAATGGTTGATATTGAAACTGGTATTCCAAAAATTATGACGAAACCAGCGGGATTTGTTAAGAAAGATCTTATGGATCCAAACGCACCAACAGAATATTATATTTATTACCAATTCACATCACAAGATACAAAAAAAACTGGAAGATATGAAGGACAGTTTTTATTTAGAAATGAAGAAGGTACATTAATTCTACCAATTAGAGATCGGTTATTTATTAATATACAAGAAAGTTTTATCGCCGATGATTTACCATATGAAAGTTGTTACGTATCAGAATTTCCTTGTTGTGTTAAAACACCAATCATTCCAATAACAACAACCACAACAACAATAATCTTTTAAATTAAAAATAAATTATGTCAAATTCACCATTACCAATATCTAATTTACCAAACGTACAATCAACTGGGTTAACATCTAACGATCTTTTGGTTGTTGTTAATTATGATGTGCAGTCTGGTACAACAAAAAACATCACAACCGACGAGTTTAAAACGTATATCAATTCAGGAATCACAAATTCTTTTACGGGTGGAACTATAAGTGGGTCAACAGAATTTACGAATGGTTTAACAGCAAATACTTTAAGTGTAAATGGTGTAAGTATAACTGGTGACACTTACGTAACTGGTGGGACTTATTATACTGGTGGTACTATTATTTTTGATTATAACACGGGTAGTAATTTTGAAGTTAGTGGTTTAACAGAAGATCTTAATAATACAATTACTGGACTTGCCGAGGCCGATGAAGAAACAATAGAACTTAATTTAACAACAAATAAAATCCAACTAAAAGAAATTGTTGCTGAAGCGACTGGTGGGACAAGAACATTCCAGGGTGATTTCGCAATAAGTGGGGGTACATTATTTAGTGATATAATATCTGCAACAACATATCAAAACTTACCAGTTAGTGGTTTAACAATTGGATCAAATATAAGTTTAACAAACAATAGTGGAAATTATACTGTCGCCGTTACTGGTATTACAAACCCAATCAATAGTTACTTTAGTGCTGGTAGTGGAGCAACGGTAAATTGGAACGTTTCGGGTCAAAGTACCAATTACGATATAACATTAACGGCAACAACAACGTTAAATTTATCAAACGTTAGAAATGGTGAGTATGGAACGATTATAGTTAGACAAGATGGTGTTGGTGGGCGAACAATAACTTTGGGAACAATAAATGGTTCTGGTGGTACTCATCGTGTTGCGAATGGTGGTGGTGGTTCAATAATATTAACATCAAACGTTAGTGCAATTGATATACTAACATTCACCTATAATGGTTCAACAATGTTTTGGACAATCGGAAATGATTACACCTAAAAACTAAAATATGAGTAGACAACAATTTACAAATAGAAATAACATAAATAGTGTATTAACATTCCAAAAAAGTGGTGTAACAGCGTCTTTTGATCCTTTAGTTATATTTAGTAGTGGTTCAAGACGTGTTTCTTGGAAATTAAATAATGGTTCTGAAACAACACAAACTGCAGGTAATTCTATAACATATACTGGGTTTACTTCGGATTCTGGAATTAGAACTATTGAAATGAGAGGTAACAGTTTTAATAGAATTACACAGTTATCTTTAGATGATGAAAAATTATACGGACATATTGATTTATCAGGATTAAATAACTGGGGCTCAAGTGGAACGTTAGCATTATATACAAATCCAAATTTAACGGGTATTACAAATCCGAGTATAACAAGCGTAACGTTAAATAATTATCAAGTGTTTAGTACTGGAATTATTGGTAATTTAGATATGACACCAATAACAGCAAATATATCATCGTTCATAGTAAATAACAACCCAACCTTAACTGGTATTACACATAATACAACATCAAGTGTTATTAATGGTTACGCAGCATATTCTTGTAATCTAACAGGAAATCTAAATTTACCATTTACTGGGTTGGCAGGTAATTTTCAAGTTCAAATAAATCCTAATTTAACTGGGATAACACATTCACCATCATCAAATAGTATATCAAATTATCTTGCGTTTGTTTGTAACCTAACCGGAAATTTAGATTTAACACCATTGTCTGGTTTGGGGGGTGACTTTAGAGTTCAAACAAACCCCAATCTAACAGGGATAATACATTCACCAACACCAAATAATTTTACAAGATATTACGCAAACAATTGTAACCTAACCGGAAATTTAGATTTAACACCATTGTCTGGTCTGGGGGGTGATTTTAGGATTCAGAGTAATAGTGGTTTAACTAGTGTGACACATTCAGTGTCATCACAAAATTTTACCACTTATTATGTCGACAATTGTAACCTAACCGGAAATTTAGATTTAACACCATTATCTGGTCTGGGGGGTGACTTTCAAATTTATAGTAATTCTGGTTTAACCAGTATAACACATTCACCATCACCGAATAATTTTACAATTTATTATGCAAACAATTGTAACTTAACAGGAACTTTAGATTTATCCCCATTAACAAAATTGGGTGGTTCTACGTCAGGGACAACCGGAAATGTTATATTGTTTAGTAATCCAAATTTAACAAATATTATATTTCCAACCTCAACACAGTTTTTTAGAAATGTGTCAAATATTAGTGGAAATAGAGCGTTTTCTCTCTATGGTTGTAATTTAGACTACGTTGACTTCACACCATTATCTGGAGCAACAATGGTCTCTGGTACAACCCAAGGTAGAGCAACAATTGAGTTACAAAACAACAATATGTCAACGACAGACGTTAATCATATATTAGTTGATTTTAGTGGTATCACAACTAGTAATCACCCAAGATGGTCGGAAGTAACATTAAATATTTCAGGAACAAACGTAGCGCCAGACTCAAGTTCGGGTGGATATGATGGTTTAGCGGCAATAAGTTTTTTAACGGGTTCTCCATATAATTGGATTATAACAACGTCATAAACATTTGACAAAGAAGAATATTATATATATATTTAAAAAACAAAGGTAAATTTTACTTAAACGTAAAAGATAATAAACCAACAAAAAATATATTTATGATATCAGCAGAAGAAATTAAATCCTTCTTAGAAGGGAATGATCCAGAAGAACATATAGTCGCGATTGAGTTTGATTACCAAAAGGACTGTATATATAAAATCAAAGAAATCCCTGGTCAGGGAAAATCAATCGTTAAAGATAGTTTAATAGCATTCGCTTGGGTTGGTGACCTACGTGGGTTAAATTTTTACCAAGGTTCAAAAGCATTACAAAAAGAAGCAATGTCCAAATACGGTATCGTTATAGATAAATTACGAACCGACGGAAACGAACAATTGGAAAAAGGTTTAACATTCTTGGTTAAATCAATGAAGGGTTATAGATCCCTAACACAATTCTTTAAAGAGGGTGGTATTGATCCGTGGGGTGAAAAAGCAAAAGATAAATTCATAATGTTAACACCAACAGAACAATTCCTAGTATCAAAAGAAAAAAGATTATTTAAAGGTTTTGAGGATTATAATAGTGTTACCAGACTTGTATTTGACCTTGAGACAACCTCTTTGGAACCAAAAGATGGTAGAATATTTATGATCGGTATTAAAACCAATAAAGGGTACAGAAAGGTTATTGAGTGTACAAACGATGATGAGGAAAGAAAAGGTATTGCCGAATTTTTTAAAATCATTGACGAATTAAAACCATCAATAATATCTGGTTACAATTCATTTAACTTTGACTGGAAATGGATTTATGAAAGATGTGAAATCTTAAACATTGACATAAAAAGAATCGCAAAAACATTAAACCCCCAACGTCCAATATCACAAAAAGATTCAATGTTAAAATTGGGTAACGAAGTTGAGAGGTTTGTTCAAACTCAAATGTGGGGTTATAACAATATTGATATTATCCATTCTGTACGTAGAGCCCAAGCAATTAATTCATCAATAAAAGAAGCAGGTCTTAAATACATAACAAAACATATTAACGCAGAAGCAAAGGATCGTGTATATATTGATCATAATAAAATTGGGTCAATGTATAGAGATAAGGAAGAACATTGGTTAAACATTGAGAATGGTAATTATAAAAAGATTGGTGTTGACCCAAAGATTGATGAGATTTGTGAACGAAGAAACGATATCTATATTAAAACAACGGGTGATGATATCGTTGAGAGATACCTTGACGATGACCTTGAAGAAACGTTATTAGTTGATGAACAATTTAATCAAGGGTCTTTTCTATTAGCATCATTACTTCCAACAACTTATGAGAGAGTATCAACAATGGGTACTGCGACAATCTGGAAATTGGTAATGTTGGCGTGGTCATATAAAAATGGTTTGGCGATTCCAGCGAAAAAAGAAAAAAGAAATTTTGTTGGTGGATTGTCACGATTGTTAAAGGTGGGATATTCAAGAGATGTTCTAAAATTAGACTACTCGTCACTTTACCCATCAATCCAACTTACACACGATGTGTTTCCAGAATCAGATATTACTGGTGTTATGAAAGGTTTGTTATCTTACTTTAGGGATACTCGTATTATGTATAAGAACTTATCCGCCGAATGGAAATCAAAAGATGTTAAAATATCACAGAAGTACGATAATTTCCAATTACCTGTAAAAATATTTATCAATTCACTTTTTGGTGCGTTATCAGCACCACAAGTATTTCCGTGGGGTGATATGGACAGAGGTGAGATGATAACCTGTACCGGTCGTCAGTATTTAAGAATGATGATACATTTTTTTGGTGAGAGAGGGTATAAAATCACAATACTTGACACCGATGGTATTAATTTTATAACACCAGAAGGGTTTGAGGATAAAAGATATATCGGTAAAGGTCTTAACTGGTTGGTAAAAGAAGGTAAAGAATATGTTGGGGCTGACGCCGATGTTGCGGAATTTAACGATATGTGTATGCGCGGAACGATGGGCCTGGACGTAGATGGCAATTGGCCTGCGTGTATTAATCTTGCTCGTAAAAATTATGCGTTATTAACAGATAAAGGTAAAGTCAAGTTAACGGGTAATTCAATTAAGTCCAAGAAAATGCCAAAATATATTGAGGTGTTTTTAGATAAAGGAATTAAAATGTTGTTAAATGGTTATGGTCAAGATTTTGTTGAGTGGTATTATGATTATTTACATAGAATTTTTGATCAAGATATCCCCCTAATGGAAATTGCGAATAAAGCCAAGATTAAACAAAGTGTTGGTGATTACATTAAAAGAAGTAAAACAACAACCAAATCTGGTGCGTTAATGTCAAGACAAGCACATATGGAGTTGGCGATTTTAGAGAACTTAAACGTCAATCTCGGTGATGTCATCTATTATGTAAACAACGGAACAAAGGCAACACACGGAGATGTACAAAAAGTTAATAAACCAAAGGCGGGTTGGAACGATGAACAAATAAAATTATTTTTTTCCGATTCTACAACATCTAAAGTTACTTACAAAGAAAAAGAAAGTTTCCTGCTTGAAAATGGTTGGGAAAAGTCTTGGTCAGAAGATAATTGGGTACGTAGTAATTCTAAAAATAAAGAGGCAAATACTGGTATACCAACAGATACCGCTTATAAAGTTGCTAATTCAGATTCCGTTATCCAATTAAATTGTTATAGAATTGACCCCCAAGAATTAGAGAGTAATCCTAATCTACGAGGTGAGTATAATGTCCAAAGGGCAATCGCAACATTTAATAAAAGAGTTGAGCCATTATTGGTTTGTTTTAAAGAAGAAGTTAGAAATGGATTGTTAGTTAAAAATCCAGAAGAAAGACCTTACTTTACAAAAGATCAGTGTGAACTAATTAATGGTGTTCCTTTTGATGAAGAAGATCAAGATAAATTGGAGGATATTATGGAAATGTCAGATGATGAGGTTGTGTTTTGGGAAAAAGTTGGTGTGTCACCATATCATATGTATGATGACATCGACCCATATATGCAAAAATTTATTTCATAATTTTTTATAAAAAGTAGAACTTTTACTAAAACTTAAATATTTATAGATATGGGAAGACCAAAAAAAGAAGACCAAGATAAGAAAATTAAAATTGGTATTAGTTTGGATAGAAAACTTTTTAACCATATGATGAAGGATGGTGGTAAAGCTTCCCGTATAATAGAAGGTATTATTAGGGAATATTATGGAAACAAAAATTTGTGGTAAATGTAAAGAAGAAACAGATGTTTGCTTTTTTGGTCGAGATAAAAAAACCAAAGATGGGTTAAAGTGGGCTTGTAACGAATGTAGGAAATTAGAAAGTAAATTATATCGAGAAAACAATAAAGAAAAAAGGAGTGAGACAATAAAAAAATATTATCAAAACAACAAAGAAAAAGAACTTTTAAGGTTTAAATCTTATAGGGAGAATAATAAAGAAAAAAGAAAAGAAACAATACTAAAATCTAACCAAAAAAATAAGGAACGAGTTAATGAAACGGCGAGAAATTGGAAAAAAAAACAAAGAGCTAACAATCCAAAATATTTATTAATTTCTAATTTAAGATCAAGAACAAAAGACTTTTTGAGAAAACACAAAAATTTTAACCACATTAAAACATTAGAAGTTATTGGTTGTACCCCCCAATTCTTAAAAGAACACCTTGAGGGTCAATTCAAGGATGGTATGTCTTGGGATAATTATGGATTTTATGGTTGGCACATAGATCACATAATTCCTTTGTCTTCGGCTAAAACCGAGGAAGAATTATATGGGTTATGTCACCACACAAATTTACAACCGTTGTGGGCTAAAGATAATTTAAGTAAAGGTTCTAAAATATTATGATATTTTCAAACCGTCAGAACTAGTTACATACCAATTACCTTCAAGAAACTGGAACTGAACACAAGCACCCTTCTCTAAAAGAAGTTCGTCCCATTCTTCATCTATAGAACCAACATCAGTTTTAATTAAGACATTTGTTAGTGATTTAATTGTTATTTTATTTGTTTTTTCCGATTTTAAAGTAACTTCAGAATATTCAACATCTTTAACAATTAAAAATGATTCATCGTTAATTGTGTAATTATCAACAGAAATTATTTTCTGTATTTCCGTTGGTTTTTCAATAATTACTTTTGGTTCAACAACCGTTTGTGTGTGATATCTAACAACATTTTTTCGTTGTGTGATATTATCTACTCTTATTCCACCCATTATATTACGTATATTTGTCTTGGCATTGCCCTAAATTTTAGGGATTTATTTAAATTTTCAGCAAGTAATGCTTCTCTTTCAATTACTTTGTCTGGTTTCAATCTTGTTAATCTTCCTTCAGCACCAATTAACTCATCAATTAATTTTGTTTTTTCATCTTTCGCTTCAGTTGCAAGTGATGTGTAATCCATTGTTAAGTCGCCGTCTGGTGTTTTTAAGTTACCACTGAATTTTCCACGTACTCTAGAAAGTGTTTCTTTACAGTAAGCAATAAACCATCGTCTAACCCAAATTTGAGAGGGGTTATTTAAGTCCACCCAACTCATTTTATCAAATGGTACATCAGAAGGTAATTTAATAATGTCTGGGTTGTCTTTTAAACATTTGTCTCTATCGGCCGGACCAACATCATAATACCAATACCATACCTTTCCTTTTGTTAGTGTTCCATTACCAAAGTCAAATTTACCACCAGGTGTGTTCATTAAGTGTATCGCTTTTTTACCATCGGGTAACGCTGTTACTCTGTATGTTAAATCACCTGCGATAATTCTTCTTTGTATGTTTATTTCTTGCATTCTTAATAACATATCAAACGCTGGCATCATAAAATAACTTCCCGCCATATTACCCATTTGTGCAAGACCGCCACCACCACCAAGACCACCTCCGGCACCTAATGCACCAAAAGACCAAGGGTCAAACATTGTGTTATTTAATGTCGCTGGGGTAAACCATAGTAATTCATTTAATTCACGATTGGCAGGTATTTCATATATTTGTTGGTTTGGTGCTAATTGAATGTAGTCTTTTTTTAATACACTCTCACCACCTGCTTGTAACCCAACAATTTTTGAGTAAGCATAAGTATATCTTGTTTCATAATCTAAACTTCTTGTCGTAAACGCTTTTGATAAAGATTGTGTGTCTAAGTTTAAATTGTTTAATGCGGTCCATTGTGACTCAATTAACCAATCTTGTACATATTGTGAATATTCATCAATTGAGAACTCTAAAAGTGTATCCATTTGTTCGTCCTCTAACTCAACACTTCTCTGTGGAGCACCTAATAAATGTCTAACTTTTTTATATAAGTTACTTCTTTCTGGTTCGTCAATTATTCCCATAGTGATTTTTTATATAAATATCAACAAGTTTAAATTTTAACCGATTACCATTAATTTTGGGTTGTAGTTTCTAACTGGGTTTGCGTCACTTATGTTAAACGTTTTATCTAACCACACTTTTATAATTGATTCTGTTTGCTCTGGTGTTAGTTTAAATAAATCTTCTAATATCATCCAAAGTTCGGTGTTATTAATAAATATTTTTTTTGTTAACAAATTAAAAACCATTAAATTACCATTTGGTTTTTTACGAAACAACATTATATTAGATGATGTTTGACTTATAACCGTTTCTAAATCGTTATATATGTTTAAAAACTCAAACGGATTGTTGTCAAACCCTCTTGATAAAATTGAATTGGGGTTATTATATTTTAATAGTTTATTCCATCCATCCTCTTTAATTTTATTTTGGATGGTTTCTTTTTCACCTAAAGATTCATTTAATCTTTTATACTGACTTTCGGATATAATAATTTTCATATTGATAAATATTCTAATTTTTTAAATTGTAAACCTCACAAAACTAGGTTCACCACCAATAACATCATCATAAGGTGTGACTCCCCTTAAATTGTAGACTTTACCCAACCATTTATGTATAAGTTCCTGTGTTTCAGAGTAGTTAAGACCAAATTTATTTTCTAAAACCGACCAAATTTCATCATAATTGATATAAATAACTTCTGTGCGTCCATTGTAAGCCATAATATTATTACCTTTCATATAACGATATAATGACCAATCTTCATATTCATCACTCTGTGTTACATCCAAATTATTAAATAAATTTAAGAAGTCCATCGGTTCTTTGATGTCAAAGATTTCAAACGTTTTATCCAAGGATCCAACAACTCTTACCATTGATTCAAAACCAACCTTTTTAATTAAGTCCTTTAATTTTTCTTTCAAATAAACGTTTTCTTTAATTAGTTTGTATTGACTTTCGTTGATGATAATTTTCATATTGATAAATATTCTAATTTTTTAAATTGTAGACCTCATCCAACTATCCAACTACTGATCTAGCAAAACCAGAAGGTGTGACTCCCCTTAAATTGTAGACCTCATCCAACCATCTCTTTGTGCGAATCTGTATTTGAATGTAGTTAAGACCAAATTTGAGTTGCAAAACTGACCAAATTTCATCATAATTGATATAAATATAATCATTTTCTCTATTGTAAATCATAAAATTATGACCTTTTTTATAACGATACAATGTCCAATTTTCATCTTCCTCACTCTGAACTGATTCCAGATCATTAAATAAATTTAAGAAATCCATCGGTTCTTTAATGTCGAAGATTTCAAACGTTTTATCCAAGGACCCAACAATCTTTGTTACAGATTCAAAACCAACTTTTTTTATTAAACCCAATAACTTTTCTTTTAAAGATATTGATTCGTTTAATGGTTTTTTATTATCCTCTTTTTTTGTTTTTGAGATATATAAACCATTAACAAATTCCCAATTAACACAATTCCAAAAGTTTTTAATATATTCATCACGTTTATTTTGATATTTTAAATAATACGCGTGTTCCCAGACATCCAACCCCAACAATGGATAACCACCATCTTTAATGATATTCATTAATGGGTTATCTTGATTTGGTGTGGACATAATTTTAAGTCTATTTGTTTTTGTTAAGACAAGCCAAACCCAACCAGAACCAAATCTATCTTTTGCAATTTGGTTAAACTCATCTTTCATCTTTTTTATATTACCATATTGTTTGGTAATTTTATCAAAAATTTCACCCTTTGGTATTTGTTTCTTTGGTGACAGCATCTTCCAAAACAAAGCGTGGTTAAAAGCACCCCCAGCATTGTTTCGTACTTTCTCGTCAAATTTACTAATTGATTTTATAATATCTTCTAATTCAAGATCTTTATGTTTTTTTTCAGATAAAGCATCATTTAATTTTTTAACATAACCTTTATAATGTTTGTTGTAATGAATATCCATCGTTTTTGGATCAACGAATTGTTTTAATGCGGAATATGAATATGGTAATTTTTCAATACCAATTTTTTTCATTTCCATAATAAATTCTTCTTTGATGTTTTCTTTTTCCGTTAAGAGAATTTGTTCTGAGATAAGATTAATTTTATTAACTATTTTTTCTGAACACTCAAAAACCAATTGATTATAATCTGGGTATTCTTTTTCAAACATTTTTATTAACCTACCAGCAAAAGCGTTTGCCTCATCTTCATTTTGACCACCAATATCTGGTCCTCGTTCTCTACCTAAAGAAAAACGTTGGTGTGCGTGAACCCACTCGTGAGCCAAGGTTCTCATAATGTCACGATTTAATCTATTTTTTGATAAAATTTTTAATGTACCGTCCATACTCTGACTACCAGTTGACATTTGACCCATTTTATCACCCAAAAACAAAATTGTTAAATCTTGATTAACAGGATAATGTTTACCTAAAAACTTGATAAAATCATTGTACATTTTTTTATCGTTAGCATCAAGTCCAGAATCATTATGTTTAATTGTGATTTTCATAATTATAAATATCTAATGATTGTAAAATATAGTTTTATTAAATCATAGATATCATCCAATCCCAATTCTGAAAGTTCTCAAAAACCCAAGTCGGTCTGGTTCTCTTTAAATTGTATGTATCATCCAACCAATCCTTAATAAGGGTACTTATATCATAATAGTTTGTTAAATGTTTCTGTTCTAAAACTGACCAAATGTCACCATAATTGATATAAACAGCATCACTTCTTCTGTCGTGAATCATAATGTTATAACCTTTTTTATAACGATATAATGTCCAAGATGGTCTTTCCTCACTCTGAATTACATCCAATTCATTAAATAAATTTAAGAAATCCATCGGTTCTTTGATATCCAAAATTTCAAGTGTTTTATCCAAGGATCCAACAATTTTTGTTGTGGATTTAAAACCAATTTTTTTAACTAAACCTAGTAATTTTTCTTTTAAAGAAACGTTTTCTTTGATTAGTTTATATTGATTTTCGGTTATAATAATTTTCATATTGATAAATATTTCACTTTTTTAAATTGTGGTGTTGTGACTCCCCTTAAATTGTAGACCTCATCCAACTAACAAAAGATTGCTTCCTCCACCTAAGATTGGTGTGATTCCCCTTAAATTGTAGACCTCATCCAACCATCTCTTTGTAAGTTCCTGTGTTTCAGAGTAGTTAAGACCAAATTTGTCTTCCAAAAATGACCAGATTTCATTATAATGGATATAAACATAATCATTTTCTCTATTGTAAATCATAAAATTATGACCTTTTTTATATCTATACAATACCCAATTTGGTTCTTCTTCACTCTGAACAACATCCAAATCATTAAATAAGTTCAAGAAATCCGTTGGTTCTTTAATATCAAAAATATCAAAAGTTTTATCCAAAGACCCAACAACTCTTATCGTTGATTCAAATCCAACCTTTTTGATTAAATTCAATAATTTTTCTTTTAAAGAAACGTTTTCTTTGATTAGTTTATATTGATTTTCGGTTATTATTATTCGCATAATAATAAATATTACATTTTTTGATTAATTGATTTTAAAATTTCTTCAACAGTATCTCCAGGGTCTGAACTAATATCACCCATAACAGTTCCGATTATTTTTTTCTTATTGTTTAATATGTCATAAATAGCACCCTCAATTGTGTTGATAAACAACGGATAATAAATCAATACATTATTTTTTTGACCATATCTGTACGCTCTATCTTCGGCTTGTGCGTGTTCCGCTGGGACAAAAGATAAATCGTTCATTATTACCGCTTCAGCCTTTGTTAGTGTTAAACCAACCCCCGCCGCTTTTAGATTTCCAACAAATACTTTTATCTTGTCGTTTTCTTGAAACTGGTCAACAGCATATTGTCTTTGTGTTTTATTACAACTACCATCCAAATAGACAGATTGTTTACCGAAGTGATTATGAATCATTTGTAATGTTTCCGTAAAGTTTGTAAAAATAATAACTTTTTTATCTTGATCAATTATATTTTGGGCAAATTCAATTGTTTCTTTAACCTTTTCATTAGCAATCAATTTTCTAATTTGCATAAGTTTTGAAAATTGTACCGTTAACGACGACGACCCTTCTTCTTTATCCAACCACACATAATATTCACCCATAAGGTCTTTATACTCTTTTGATGTTGTTTTTAAATAAATTGGTGTTATTATCTTATCTGGTAAATCTAAAACCTCATCTTTTAACCTACGAAGAATTTGACTCGATGTTCTATCCCTTAGTTCTTCCAAGTTTGACGCACCATTAACATTCCAAACCTTTCTATTACCAGCCCTAAATTGATAACCCTCACAATAACGAATAGCATAAGCCATCCAGTTTTGTGCAACAGGACTTTCAATTAGGTTTAATAAATTATAATAATTGATTGGTCTGTTTGTCATTGGTGTTCCCGTTAATAACCACAAATATTTGGCCTTTTTTGTAAAACTATTAATTATTTTTGTTCTGGCCGCCTGACTATTACTTACCATATGTGCTTCAT
>Ga0181358_1000525_pt1 | contig 17049 bp, 16 predicted proteins | sample Fa13VDMM110SD_FD_130096 | JGI IMG/M metagenome (GOLD analysis project Ga0181358, IMG submission 130096) | Freshwater viral communities from Lake Michigan, USA - Fa13.VD.MM110.S.D | ecosystem: Environmental > Aquatic > Freshwater > Lake | place: USA: Michigan | collected 2013-09-24 | reverse complement strand
TTCGTAATGTCGGAAGATCTATTCAAGAAAACAAAACGGATATGCATTCCGTAATGCAAAATTTAGCACATGCCATGAAAAAATTAGAATCTGCTAAATATTATATCGAACGCGAATAAATTTCAAGAAACATGAAATCAAAATCAACAGCACCCCCTAAGGGCTTTAAACGATTACAGTGCAAATATTGCGACAATGTATGTCAACGAGTTGATGAAAAGGCAACAGCAATAACTTGTTGGGAATGCACTTCTAAATTAGTAAATGGTAAACATTTGGAATTGCGTAAATAATTTCTTATAATAAATTTATGTTAGAAGCAGAAAAAATCAAATCAAATTGGGAAACGTATCGTGCATTAGTAAATGATGCATTCCCAACACGTAAAGATGCATTGAATCGAATGTATGATGACTTTGAAGATCGTATGGCAATGATGCCAGCATCATCTATAGCACATTTTCATAATGCATTTGCCGGTGGATATGTAGACCACGTACTTCGTGTAATTACATGTACTGAAGAGTTATATGCATCATGGGCACGAATGGGAGCTGATATGTCAGGATATACTATTGAAGAACTTCGTTTTGCAGCAATGCACCATGATTTAGGTAAAGTAGGCTTCCCAGGAGATGGTAACGAAGTTTATCAAGTTGAAACATCGGATTGGCATCGCAAGAATCAAAACAAGATGTATAAGCACAACGAAAATATTCCATTTACCATGGTACCAGATCTTTCAATTTGGTTGCTTCAGCAGTATGATGTTAAAATGTCTTGGACAGAATATCAAGCAATCAAGATTCATGATGGAATGTATGATGATGCAAATAAACCGTATTATGTTGCTCGATCAGCTCAGGCTAAATTAAAAACCAATTTGCCAATTGTGTTACATCATGGAGATCATATGGCAGCACAGATTGAATTTGAACGATGGAGAAACAATAAAAATACATCTCCTAATCCAGTAGCTGAAAAAAGTAAAACTCAAAAAAGTAATGGATTGAAAAATCTTGCTGAAAATAATCCGGACGTAGAAAATTCACTCAGGGATATTTTTAAAGCATTTAATCAGGAATAATATGGCTTTAATATTAATTAGTATAGCATCTCTCGGTATTATAGGTTATTTAGTATATCGAATTTGGTATCTTGCCGGCACGTTAGCTGAAGCTCAAGAATACATTGAAGAATTGGAATCAACCAATCAATACATGTTTGATCGTATTTCAAAATCTTATACAGCAATGAACCAGATTGACCGATTAGGTGCATTTGAAAAAGATGATGAAGCAGGAACGACATTTTCATTATTAAAACAAGTAGTAGACGAATTAAAAGAAGAATTTGATGGCAGTGAAGAGGAAAAAAAGTAACGTTTACTTTACCAAAATAACAGATTTTGCAATTTCAGCATACAATCAAACAACAGAAAATGTAGTGTTACGTGAAAAAATCTATAGAAGATTTATTTATCCTGCATTCATGAAAATGGCAGAAAATTTAATCAATAAAGTAAAACCTACATATATTGATTCAACATTTGTAGATTTGCAAACTGATTTAGTTACTTATTTAACAGAACGTTTAAATAAATTTAATCCGAATGCTGGTAAAGCGTATTCATATTATACTAGAACATCGTTTAATTATTTAATTGCAGAAAATCAAAAAGCTTATTCTAAATTGAAATCTAATACAATGGAATTAGATATTGATGAACAACGCAATATCATAATTGAAATTCATAATGACGAAATGAAAGAAACGTTACGTTATTTTATGGATGCTTATATCGATTATTGTTATGATAATTTAAATTACATTTTCAATAACTCCGTCGATATTCATGTAGCTGATTCAGTTTTACATATTTTTGAGAGTCGAGAAAACATTGAAGACTTCAATAAAAAGGCATTGTATATTTTTATACGAGAACGTACGGGATTAGAAACTAGCAATATTACACGAGTTGTTAAAGTATTAAAACAAATATACGTAGACAAATTTTTAGAGTATGAACAATCTGACTTCGTAAAATTGCCTTTTTGATATTTATATTAAAGGATTTTACTTATGGACAAGAATGATGAACTATTCAAAGGCACTAGCTTTGCCGACTTGATGTCCGATGTCTATCACAATTCTAAAAAAAAAGATAGACAAATAAATCAACTAATTGCACAATTACAACCATTAATTCGCAATGCATCTGATGCAACTGTTATCGTTCCACTTATCAAAGAATATTTAGACGTTGCTGTTAAGAATGATGATCATCTAGTAAAATTGACAGCCATTGTGCAACGATACATTTCAACCAAACAAACTATTTCTGGATCTGACGGATTACTGAGTGATGAAGAAAAACAACAACTTTTAAAAGTAGCTGAACAAACATTATCTGTAGAATTATCAGATGAATTGGATAGTTTCGATGATGAAGATATTATTTTAACCCAAAAAATTCATGAAGCAAAACAAAAAATTGAAAAGGGTATAAATGATTGAACAAAGTCTTATTAATTTTTATTTTGGTGAAGTTATTGAATCTACTGAGACTTATACAAGAAAGGCAGAGGAACAAGATTCAAACATGTTATTTACTATCGATGTGATAATAAAACAAAATAATAATACTAAGATTTTACAACGTGTTAAACCTATTTCAGCCAATATAAAACAAATTCCAATAAAAGGTGAATCTGTATTAATCTTTCAAGGATATGATCAGACTTCAAGCTGGATTAGACGTCGTTTGCAATGGTATTATTTTCCAACTACGGGGATACAATCTAGAATCAATTCTAATGTAGTACCTATTAATACAGAAAATTTTGTAGCAGATAAAGAATTCGTTGAACGTTCTACTCCTATACTTCAGCCATATATGGGTGATGTTATCTTTGAAGGTCGTTATGGTAATAGTATTCGATTTAGTAGTACTATTAATACTGGTAAATATGATATTCAGCCATCATGGTCTGGTGCTGAAACAACCGATCCTATTATAATATTATCAAATTCATCTAAATTAGATCTAGATAAAAACTTTGTTATAGAAGATATCGAATCTGATGATTCATCTTTATATTTAACTAGTACACAAACATTGGATCGATTGCAATTATCAACGCCGTTGACTGTTAATAATTCAAACTTTAAAAACTCACAATTTATAGGTGTCGGTGAAAGAATTATATTGCGTGCTAAAAAAGATATAGCTATAATTGATTCAGAAAAAGGAATTGTATTAAATACAACTGGCGAAATAAAATTAGGAGATGATTCTGCAACGGAACCTATGGTGCATGGAAAAGTTCTAGAAGCAATTATTTTAAAATTAATGAAAGCGATTGCGGTGGGAGGAACAGCATCTGGTGCTGTTGTAACAACTAATGCTTTATCTATTATTGGTGAAATTGCTGACTTAATACCTAATCTTAATAGTGACCAATATAAAATAAAGAAAACTTAACATGGCAGTAGCACCTCCTTTTGATTTAGTAATACAAAAAGTACCAACTGCGATTAATAAATTACAATCTGCATTAAACAAACTAACAGATCGATTAGCTGAGAAGGTAACTGAAGCAGTACTCGATTCTTCTAAATTATCAGACCGTATTAAATGTGATGATCCTAGAATAAAAAAAATAAAAGCTACGTTAGAATCAATACGGCAAATCATACAAAAAATACAAGATGTTTTACGAGTATTACAAATCGTTGTACCAGCATTAACAGTCGCAGCTCAACTTGCATCAACATTAGCATCAATACAATTGGCTGCACCAATACCATCTCCGCCAGCACTAGTACAAGCATTAGCAGTACAAAATGAATTAATTGCTACAATATTGGGAGCATTGAAACAAGCATCAATTATCATAACGGTGGTAAATATTAGTGTTAGTTTAGCATCTTCACAATTAGGTGCTGTAATTAATAAATTAGCATCAGTATGTAATAATGAAATATTTCCAGTTTCTTCTGCAACTCAAATTGCTATAGATTCTATTAATAATGAAATTATTGATTATACACCATCGCGCTTTTACAATGTACTTAATACTTCAATTGATGATTTAGATAATAGAGAAGAACTTATACAACAATTAAATGCAAAACAACTAAGTATCTTAGACAATCTAATTGAAATGCCTAGCAAAGTGATTTTTGTATCTAGTAACAATGAACCGACATCAGAAGATGGAAATTTAGGTGATTTTGCCATTAATTATGATACGAAAACGTTTTATGGCCCAAAACTTTCAGATACCGAATGGGGAATGCCCGTAAAATACTAATACTTATATTTATAATAAAATTATCATATGGATTCAAAAACACTTATAAAAGCACTTAAAGTAGCCGTACGTGAGGTTATTAAAGAAGAATTAACAGAAATTCTTCGTGAAGGATTACAATCTACTATTAACGAAATGACACATCCTGTTAAGAAATCAACTAATACGAGCGCTCGACCACAACAACGAGAGGCTGTTTCAACTAAAAAGAAACCATTATTTCAAGATAATAAATGGGCTTCGATTTTAAATGAAACGGATGCATTGTCTGAACAAGGTCCGATGACTATGAATAGTTTCAAAGATGTAATGAATGAAGGAATAGAAGAAATACGAATGACTTCGGCAGATGCACGAGGTTTTGGTATGGCGAGACAAAACATGAAAGAAGCTATGGGATTAGCACCGGCAGCACCTCAAGTAATGGAAGATCCCGAAACTGGAAAAACATATGAAGTTGCACCAGAAGTTCAACAAGCGCTTACAAGAGATTATTCATCTCTAATGAAAGCAATTAATGCTAAAAAAGGAAACTAATGGCATACATAATACAACCTGCTGTACAAAATAATCTAGATACTTATTTAGGAGTATCTATTTCGTTTGGGGCACCGGGTGTATTTACATCATTATTATCTGCAGCAGAACAGGGTACTAGTAATTTAAAAAATTTATTACTAACTAGAATTGGCGAACGTGTTCATCAACCAACATATGGAACTAGATTGCTTGATATAATTTTTGAACCAAGCAATGATGAAATTAAACAAGATGTTGTTGATGCAATTACAGGACCTGTTAATTTTTGGTTGTCATATATAGCTATTAATGAAATCGATGTAGTTACTCATCTAGATGATCCATCGATTGAATATCAATTACGAATAACTATCAATTTTACCGTAAATAATATTACTGTTAATCCAATTATTATTTTTGCAGGAGAGAACGGTCAATTGATTGTTGAATAAGGGAGAATATGCAAGTCAAAAAAGATGTATCATATATTAATAAGGATTTTAGTTCATTTCGTAAAAACTTAATTGATTTTACGAAACAATACTTTCCTACAACATATACTGATTTCAATGAATCATCGCCAGGAATGCTGTTTATGGAGATGGCATCGTATGTAGGCGATGTATTATCATATTATGCAGATAGCAATTTAAAAGAATCATTATTAGAACAAGCATCGGAACGAGGTAGTGTTTATGATATTGCAAAAACTTTAGGATATAATCCAAAGAATGTTGTTCCTGCATATGTTATATTAGATGTATATCAATTATTACCAGCAACAGGTTCGGGTGCAAATGTAGCACCAGATTACAATTTTGCATTATCTATTAAACCAGGAATGCGAATCAAACAAAATAATGGTAATTCTACATTTAGAACATTGGATTCAATTGATTTCGGATATTCATCATCGATTGATTCGACCGAAGTAACTGTATATCAAACTGATACTTTAAATAATAGGCCTACTTACTATCTTTTAAAGAAACAAACAAAAGCTGTATCAGGTGATGTTAAAACATCTACGTATACATTTACTACTCCAGTGCCATATGACAAAATTGTTTTACCTGATACTAATATTATAGAGATAATTTCAATTGAAGAATCAGATGGTGATAATTGGCTTGAAGTTCCATATTTAGCACAAGATACACTTTTTGAATCAGTACCAAATTTAGCAGAAAATGATCCGGACTTAGCATCATATCGCTCATCATCGCCTAGCTTGTTAAAATTAAAGAAAACGGCAAAACGTTTCATAACAAGATTGCGTAGTGATAATAAATTGGAAATACAATTCGGAGCAGGTATATCTGATAATAATGACGAAGAAATTATTCCAAATCCAGATAATGTAGGAAATGGATTATCTGGAGTTCGTAGAGCAGTTAATATTGATATTGACCCATCAAATTTTTTATATACTAGAGCATATGGACAAGCACCATCAAATACATCGTTAACGGTAACTTATACAATTGGTAATGGCGTATCTGATAATGTTCCAGCATCGGTATTAACCAATGTTAATTATATTGAATTCGATGATGATATTAATTCTACAAATGGAACTCCAGCAACGAATTTTATTAAATCTACAGTAACCGTTAATAATCCAACACCAGCTGTTGGAGCTAAGTCTGCAGATTCATTGCAAGATATTAAAAATGCAGCGTTAGCTAATTTTGCAACTCAGAATCGTTTAGTTACCAGAGAAGATTACATTGTTCGTTCATATTCAATGCCATCCAAATTTGGTAGTGTTTCGAAAGCATATATTGTTCCAGATGATCAACTTATACAGTCAGATTATCAAGGAACACGTGTTCCTAATCCATTAGCAATGAACATGTATGTTTTAGGGTTCAACGAAAATAAACAATTGGTTGCATTGAATGATGCTATAAAACAAAATTTAAAAACATATTTAGATTATTATCGAATTCTTACAGACGCTATTAATATTAAAGATGCATTCATTATTAATATTGGAATACAATTTGAGATTATTGTTCTTTCAAATTATAATAGCAATGAAGTTTTATTGAAATGTATCAATGAACTTAAAAAATATTTTGATGTTGATAGATGGCAAATCAATCAACCAGTAGTTAAATCAGAGATTACTAATACTATAGCAAATATAGTAGGAGTACAATCGGTAGTTAATGTTGTATTTAATAATTTATATGATACGTCATTGAATTATTCCGGAAATGTTTATGACTTACCGACTGCAACACGTAATGGAGTAATTTATCCTTCATTAGATCCTAGTATTTTTGAAGTTAAATTTCCAAATCAAGATATTAGAGGTCGCGTAGTAAATTATTAAGGAAATAAATGTTTAGAATATTTTATGCAAATAAAGATACAACGTTGTATGAAGCGTATCCGGATTATAATACTGGATTAGATGAAATATTAGAAATTGGAAAACGTACTGGCAATGATGGCTCGACGTTATTGAAATCTAGAGCGATTGTTAAATTTGATATGTCTGAAATATCGGCATCATTATCTACATACGGAAAATTAGTAACTGATTGTAAATTCACATTGCAATTATATACATCTCATGCAAAAAATCTTCCATCTGATTATTCTGTGTTTGCAAAAATGCTAGGACAGGATTGGATTAACGGCACTGGATTTTTGTCAGCTTTAACAACTGACGGTGCCAATTGGTCAGGATCGATGTCAGGATCAGCTTGGATATCGGGTAGCCAACAACAACAGATTGGTACAAGTAACTTGTATATATCTGGATCTGGATCAGGCGGCAATTATTTATATCATTCTGGATCAAGCACACCACCCGTATTAACTACATCAGAATCATTTTCATATCGAACAACTGATATCAACATCGACGTAACCAAACAAATAAGAATTTGGTTGAGTGGTAGCAATAATAATACAATTCCAAATTATGGCTTCTTGATACAATTATCTGACACAGATGAAGTAAATAATAACGTAACCGGTTATATTAGATATTTTAGTCGAGAAACTCATACCATATATGTTCCTAAGTTAACGATGTATTGGGATAACAGTGCTTTTACGACGGGATCAATGTCTGCGGTTAATCTAGAGTCATATGCAATTTATACCAACGTTAAACCGGCTTATAAAGACACTGAGATTTCTAAAATAAGAATATATTCGCGTGATAAATATCCTAGAAAATCTCCAACGAATTTATTCCCTATAGAAACAGTTAACTATTTACCAACAACTACATGTTATTCGATTTTAGATGCCGCAACAGATGAAGTCATAATTCCGTATGACAATATTTATACTAAAATAAGTTGCGATAGCACAAGTAATTATATTTACATTGATATGAATGGTTTTATGCCGGAACGCTATTATCGTTTACAATTAAAAATAGTAGATGGATTTACTGAGCAATATGTCGATGATCAAATATATTTTAAAGTAGTTAGATAATGGCAGATAGTGTTTCACTTCAACAAAATGCAAAGTATGATCAAAACGGAATAACTGTACTGTCAAATAATACATCTGTTAATGAACGTGATGCAAATGGTAATATCATTGTACATACTACATCATCATTGTTAATAATTGAAGCAATCACTACTAATTATTTAACAGAATCTATACTACCATTAATAGATACGCAATTTAATTATTTCAAATTTCCAGCACGTACTGCAGTTGTTGATGAGACAGCTGATTTGGATTTAGATTTGGATTTGAATTTTACGATACCGGATATAACAATACCAGGATCTACAGGCGCCACAGCAACGCCACCTCTTCCATCAGAATATAAACCATCTGCAAATCAGAGAGTTCCATTAGGTAGTTGGGGCAATCCTTCAGTAATAGATTTTTCTACTGTTATAGACGGTCCGGCTCAAACTCAACCTAATAGTTTAGTAGTTACGCAGGAACTTATAGATCAATTAGACGCACTAGCTACAAACACAGCAACGCCAGTAATAAAAGTAACTGGTGTCATACAAACTAGATATAATTCAAATAAGAATTCAGCTATTGGGTTTTCTTTAGGTTTAGCAAATTCTGTGATAAGATATGTAATGACTGCACCAGCAGCAAATTTAAAAAATTCTGGGAATGATATTATAAAAGCAACAAAAGATGATGTTTATACAACATCTATTGATTCAACAATACTAATAAGTGAAATCTACGTAGGCCAAGAATTACAAATTCTAGGTTGGGCTGATGAAAGTTCAGATAATAGAAATCATGAAATTTCAGCAAATGATAGTTTTATAAAATTTGAAGTAGGATTTTTATAATAAATGTTAACACAATATAAAAATATCAAACAAATTGATGCTTCTAGAAATTCAATTTCTGGACAAAGACTTACTGAACAACAACTTGATTTAGTTTCATATCCAACATTTACAGAAAAATATCCAATTGTTAATACAATTATAGAAAATGCTGGAGATGCTAGATTAGAATTACATGTTTATTCGGGAGATTCTTGGATCACCGGTAATCATAAAGTTCAACAACGAACTAAGATACCTAAATTTACTAATAAGATTACTAATAAGCTTATTAATCTTAATAACCCATTAGCAATAGATTTACGTAACGAATTTGATAGTTTAAAAGTTTCTGCAGGTACATTTCGCATAGTTATTAACTTCTTTAAAAATTTAATCGGAAGTTATGAACAACAACATCTTTGTATTGATGAAATTTCCACTGATCGAACTGAAATACGTTTACGTGCAATTGATGGTAATAATCTAGCATATTTACAAGAAATTACTGACTTTGTTCAAACAGTAGATCAAACATCGACGATTGATCAAAGATATGAACAAGTTAGTTCAGAGAAAACGTTAGAACCGATTTATAATATTATCGAAACTCCGTCGCTATTTAAAACATATTTGTTAAATTTTAGTAGAAATCAAAATTTTCAATTTGTTAATAGCGTAGTAGTCGGCGATTATTTGTATGTAAAACTACAAAATCCATTACCAATTGAATTTGATATAAACTTTAAATGTTGGATTGTAGAAGAATTAAAAGATTCGTACATCGACAATGTTTTTATTGAAAATGAACAATCTATAATTTCATTTAATAAATTAGCAAGTCCTAATTGGCAAGCAAATTATTCATACGACACGTCAACTGATACTGGATTAAAAAGTTGGACTGATTTACTAGGATCTTCAACCCAAACATCGCAGCAAATTGTCGATGCATATTTTTCAGGTAGTTTATCTGGAATACAATTAAACATTGATTATTCAGATTTCAACAACTTTATATTCTATAGTTCAGCAACTGAACGTTTAGAAAATTTCAAATACAAATTACAATTATTAGAAGTATATACTTCACAAAGTATTGCAGTATCAAAAATTTCAGGAAGTGATGCTGCTACAAATGCACAAGACTTTTTGCAATTAAAAACAACGTTGGTTGGTGGATTTGATGCCTTTGAACAATATTTGTATTATCAATCATCATCTAAATTAACAACATTTGATATTCCGGTAATTGCTGCAACAGTACCTGAATTAACTGGCAGTTATATTCAACCAGCACCTAAAATTAATTCTACGGTACCGTATGCATTGTATTCTATTTCTAGTAGTCAATTTGATTCTTGGTATGATACATTATATACATCGGCATCGTTTTATGATACTTACAATTTAAGTTCATTAATCTCAACGATTCCGGAACATATTAAATTTTCTGCAACAAATGATCAATTAATAACATTTGTTAACATGTTAGGTCATCATTATGATATACTTTATACGTATATCAATCATATGACTAAAATTAATACACGTGAAGAAAATCCTAAGTTAGGTATGCCAAATGAATTGTTATATTCTGTAGCAAAACAATTTGGATGGAACTTAACGGATGGCCATCAATATCAAGATCTTTGGGAATATGTTTTAGGAACAAATCAATCAGGTGTTCCTTTAACTGGTTCAATATCTATAGGCGATCCTGCAGTTTCTGGTCAAAATATGACATACGCTGTATGGCGCCGCATTGTTAATAATTTACCATTGTTACTTAAATCTAAAGGAACTAAACGAAGTGTGCAAGCATTATTATCATGTTATGGCATACCGCAATCTTTAATTAGTATCAAAGAATACGGCGGCCCTAGAATTGATAGAGCACCGATATATGAAAAATTAAATTTTGACTATGCATTAGATTTAAGTAGTAGTGTAGCAGGAACTGTACGGGTTAATTATTCACAGTCGATTAATAGTGTAGAATTGCGTTTCCGAACAGCGGATGTTATTAGTAACCCATCTTTGCCTAGCACAATGGAATTGTATACAATAGGTACGAATGTAGTAACATTAGATTTTCAAAGTGGTAATAAAGGATACATACAAATTAATGGTAACGACAGCGGAATCATTGAATTATTCAATGGCGATTGGATTTCTGTTATATTACGTAAAAATGGAATTAATTTAGATTTAGTTGCTAAAAAATCTAAATACGGAAAAATTGTCACAGCAGTATCTGCATCTGATATCGGGTCTTTTCCTGCATCTGGTTCATTATTAATTGGAGGTTCAACGTATGCTAGCAGATTAATTGGACAAGTTCAAGAATTAAGATTTTGGTCTTCAAGTTTACAGAATTCTGCATTTGATAATCATGTTAAAGCTCCAGCAGCATATGATGGTAACGTTGATGCATATTCCGAATTGTTGTTTAGATTACCATTAACACAAAAAGTAAATCATTCACAAACTGCTAGTTTGCAAGGCGTACAACCTATATCATCTAATATATCAGCATCATTCGTTTCATGGTCATTAGCTACACCATATGACTCTATTGAAGAAACATATTATTATGATGCAATATCATTGGGTGCCGGAACGTATGATGATAATAAAATTCGTTTGGAAGACAATGAATTGGTTGGATCTTTAGATGTTAAAACTAGAGCGGAACGTAGTCAATTTGATAAAGCCCCATTAGACAGTAAAAAATTAGGTGTATATTTTTCACCTCAAACAATGATTGATGAAGATATCATTGCGCAATTAGGATTTACGGAATTAGATGACTATATCGGAGATCCTGGAGAAACTGAGAAAAAATCATATCCTGCATTAATACAAGTTGCTGATTCATATTGGAAAAAATATCAATCTAGAAATGATATCAATACATATATTAGTATATTTACATTGTTTGATTTATCATTCTTCAAACAGTTAGAACAATTATTACCTGCGCGAACTAATAAATTAACAGGGATATTAATACAACCAAATGTATTAGAACGAAGCAAAGATACAATTTTACCTGAAATTAAAAGATTTGATTCTACATATAATTCAGTAATTGAATCTATAGCTCCGACCGCATCAGGTTTATATTCTATGTATGATGCAAATATGGATGGAAGAGTATTAACGATTTCTGGAGAGGATGATAATCAATGGCAATCATACTTAACGGCATCTAATTTTGAAAAATACGGAGGATTTGAATATTCATATAACTATCTAATTTATTCAGGTAGCCAATTTATAACAGCATCAACACCGTATTGGTTGAGTCAAGCAGTACAACCTACGTTTATTGTTTCAATACCATCAAGTCGTTATTTGTCATCCGGATCAATGTTTATGACTGCATCTAGAACATGGTCTGGTAGTGCTAGTCAAATACAAGATTTTTTACCAATTGGTACAGCAAATCATAGATTCATTGGATGTAAACTTACATCACCTGGATTCAATATTAATTCTACACAAACTATAGATGGTGGCCCGGTAGTTGAATGGACCACTTCTAATCCTAATCAGTTGATTTATCAAAATGTAGGACAGCAAGGTAGTTTTGTATTAGTATAAATTTTATACTATTGATATTTATTTAAAAATAAAAGGAAACACAACATGGGTTATCTAGATAATTCAAGCGTTACAGTTGACGCAATTTTGACATTAAAAGGTCGTGAACTATTAGCAAAAGGTGGAAGTTCATTTAATATCACACAATTTGCTATTGGTGATGATGAAGTTGATTATACTTTATGGAATCCAGATCATCCACTTGGAACTAATTATTATGGTACTATTATTGAAAATATGCCAGTAACAGAAGCAATACCTGATGAAACTCAAGCATTGCGTTATAAATTAGTAACGTTGCCGAAACAAACAACAAATATTCCTGTGATCAATGTTGGTAATACTTCAATTACATTAGCTGCTCCTGGAAATAGTGCGATTATTTCTCCAAATACAAGTAACTTCCAAGGCGGTAATGCTAATTTAGGATATACAGCGATTCTTTCTGATTCATCAGTTGCAGATATTTTAGTTACAAGAGCATTACAAAATTCAGTGCTTCCAACAACGCCTCGTTTCGTTGGCGATAATGAAGATGCACAAAGTATTGCAGTTGCAGGATTTGAATTCCGAATTGTTGCGAAAACGCAATTAATTGAAGATAAAACAGCAACAATTACGGTTGTTGGTAATGAAACTGGTGGTAGTGTTACTATTAATTTAACAGTTAAAAAAGCAACCACTGCAACACTATAAAATAGGTAAAAATATGAAAATGAATGATTTCATTAAAACTTTAAAACAACAACCGAGACAGGGTGGAATTCCATTATCTAATAGTTTATTAACAGCAGTTGGACAAGCAAATCAAGCGGCTAGACAAACTCCGACTGTTATAACTCCATCTCCTGCAGCTGCAGGTGTATCAGGGGCTGTTAATCAACAAGTACAACAATTAGCGCAACAATTAGCTAATGAAATGGTTGCACAACAACAACAATCTCAGATATTGTCAAGAAATGGTCGAGTATATACAAAATTTGATTCTGTTAATGATATTGTTAAAAATCAAACAGAAGTTGTTACTGCTGGATTATGGAGTGATGGCGTTGCTGGATTGAAAACATATTTTACTTCATCAACTCAAACAACGACTCAACGAGAATATTATGTTGATGTTTATCAGGCAACACCAACAGCAACGGGGTCAGCCGTACAATATTCATTGGCGTTTGGCCATGCATTAGGAAGTGGTTCTGATTCACAAGGTCAACTTAATGATTCTCCAGCAAAGGCAATTTATTCACAGTATCGTCAACTTTTACTTAATCCAAACGATATGCGTTTTACAACTGCAGGATCTGGTTCAACTGATTATATATACGTTGTTAATTTTAAACGTGATAGAGTAAAAGAACGTTTAGATGCAGGAAATTGGGAATTACCATTACGAACTATTTCTAGTTCTAGACCAACTAATGCAACAGGAAGTGTTAATGTAACTGGTTCAACCGTTATTCAATTAATTGATGATTCATCTATTTCAAATGGTTCTAATACAACTTCCGGTAAAGTTTATAACATTGTATCAGGATCTTTAAATAGTGGAGTACATAATGTATCAGCACCACATTATTATGGAATAGCTTATCCAGACCACGGAGCATTAGTTTTAGATGGTAAAATGCTAGATCAAAAATTAAATTTTCAAACTAATACTGGTTCTAGTTCGGAAGGCAACAATCATTTTGCACTACATCATTCAATATCAGGATCAGCATTACTTACCAATGGAGCAACAGGTGACGCATTTAGTTTCTTAGCAAGAAATTCTGAAAAAGTTTCTAGCACACATTATTTCGTAAGAATTAAGAATGCTGAATATAATTTTTCAAATAATCCGTCATATGTAACTGGTTCAGTTGGACAAATTGCACAGTCAACATTTATCAGTGATCCTAAAACATATATTACTACGGTAGGTTTATATAATGATAGTCAAGAATTATTAGCAGTAGCTAAACTTTCTAAACCATTATTGAAATCATTCCAAAGAGAAGCTCTTATAAGAGTTAAATTAGATTTCTAAAAATTCTTAATGAATCTAGCCCCGGTATATTTATATTAAATGTATCGGGGTTTTTACTAACATGGCAGAAATAAGATTACAACATACTGAAAATCCTTATGACGGAACATATCCTACTGTTTTTAAAAAAATAGATATTTCTGATGTAGGCGTTTCTCCATTTCAAGTTTATAAATCTTGGATAATTGTATCTGGCAGTACTACATCAAGTTTGTTGCCAATACAAGGCGTATATTCAAATATATTACCGAATTTAGATACAGAATTAATATATAATGATGCATCTAACATAGACGGCAGTTTACAGTCTGTTATATATTATTCTATCAATCATTTATTTTACAAATACAGAACACAGCCGATAAATACATTTGGCCCAAGTGATGCCAATAAAATTAAAAAAGGATTATTCCAAACAGCATCTGTTTTTTCTATACCACAAGTAAAAATAGGAGAAGGAATAAAACCAGCATCATTTACATTTACATCATCTATATCAGGATCATATTCAAGTGATAGATATGGTAATATTATCAATACCGCATTTAATACGTCTTCAATTGTTACTGATACAAAATTCTATGAAGGATTCAATGAATATTTTGATACTTCTAGGATTACTTATGATTCAGCTGGAGTTACTTATATTGAAGGAATTCCTACAACAAACGGACAACAACGTAGTTTAGGTTTTGCAGCTAAGTTTAACGGAGCTGGATATATTAAACAATCAATTAATGGAAATTACGATCGCGAACATAACTATGCGGTATCATTTTTTATTAGCGGAGCAAATGCAACTACGTCTAATCAATTAATATTAACAAAAGCATCTAGTTCATTATCGCCAGTATATCCGTTTAAAATTGAGTTAAGTGGTAGCAATCAATTGATTTTTTCTGCAGCAGGCAGTACTTCATTTAAAGCACAAGTTACATCATCAATTATTGTTACTGGTTCATGGCATCATGTAACTTGTCAAAAAGTTAATAATACATTAGCAATGTTTGTTAACGGGACATTGCATTCTACCGTAACTAGTTCATTGCTTCAACGAACAAATTCACCGTTTACTGCATCTGCTAGAATTGATAATTCTGATTCATTATCTATTGGAGGTTATTCTGTAAATAGTTTTAATTTGCAAGGCATAGTAGATGAAATACGAATATTTAACAAATCATTAACTAATACTCAAGTAACTAACTTGGGTAATAGATCTGAAAGTGGTTCTGCATTGCAAACTCAATATGTAGGAAATGTATTTGGGCAACAAGGCCTTATAGTATTTTCTTCTGCAGATTATCGTGTTAATGATTTATTGAAAACACCTTATACTGCATCATATCGTAGTACAAAAACTTTATATGAAATGAATGTTGTAACACGTTTAGATTCCGGAGATTTTAATATGTCTTTGAATCCAACTATTACACAAGATAACAATGAAACGTATTTACCATTTGCATCAAGTAGTGCATTTGCTCCTTATATAACAACGATTGGATTATATGATAATTTTGGACAATTGTTAGCAATTGGAAAATTAGCACAACCAATTAGAAAACGAAATGATGTTGATATGAACTTTTTAATTCGTTTAGATTTAGATAAGAATATAACATTTAAAGGATAATGATGATACGATTAAAACAACTTATTTTAGAAATGACTGAATCGGATTTAGATCGTTGTTTAACTAAAATAAAAAATAAACAGTTTAAATTAATAGGCGCGGGAGATAATGGACGCGTATATGAAATTGAAGGCGAAGATAAAGCATTTAAAATTACCAAGGAACAAGATGAATATGCGGTAGCACAACGCATTGTTAATCGTTATACTGAATTTACTACATTTATTCCTATATATTATGTTAATGGTAAAGATATGTATATTATGGCTAATGCAAATTCATTAACCGGAAAAGATCGTGTCATGTTTGATCGTTTTATTGTAGATTATAACAATTATGCTCGTAATGAAGGCGGTGAAGTTTCTATATTTGATTTCATGTCAGTTACTGACAACATTAATCTTAGGCTTGATAATTTCTTGAATGCATTACAGGCTGATGTTGAAAAATTGAATATTCCAGAATTTGATTTAGATTTAGATTTCAGAACAGATAATATCATGATTTACAATGGTAAAATGGTAATGATAGATTGGTAAATAAAAGAAAAAAATAAAACAAGTTATGGCAAAAAATCATTGGCATTCGGCAGGAAATGGAAAACGAGCTGAAGCATATAAATACGGTTATAAATCAGGATTAGAATTAACAGTG
>Ga0181358_1000523_pt1 | contig 17083 bp, 19 predicted proteins | sample Fa13VDMM110SD_FD_130096 | JGI IMG/M metagenome (GOLD analysis project Ga0181358, IMG submission 130096) | Freshwater viral communities from Lake Michigan, USA - Fa13.VD.MM110.S.D | ecosystem: Environmental > Aquatic > Freshwater > Lake | place: USA: Michigan | collected 2013-09-24 | reverse complement strand
TGCCAATATTTCAGTTGGAAAATAAGATAGAAAATCATTATAGAAATAATTTAAAAATTCAGTAGTTGTTTCATCAATGTCTTTATAATTTAATAGATTTTTAGTACGGTCAGTAACATTATTTGTTTCTTCTAACCATTCATAGTATGCTTGTAAAAACAATACAAAATTTGAATAATCAGGATTATCCCGAATAAATTCAGGTAATTGTGATGGTACTAATAGAGATGTTTTTTGGCCTGATTCTATCATGTTTTGGCCGTAACATTAACTGTTATGGCTTGCGAGTCAAAAGGATCAATTGTAATAATTTTATTGTATGATGAAGATATGATTGATGAACTTGGAGTTACTATAACTGAGAATTGTCCTAGTGGATCGGCAACATCATAAGGAGCAAAAGAATTTAATGTGATTGAACCATTTTGATAGTCTATGATACCTATATTAGAATTTATTATAGTTTTGACTTGGCTTGTATTGTTGTAATATGTTCTTAATGTTCCATAACGACCAGATAGGTTAGCAATTGCAGCACCATTTTGTCCAGAAGTATCTCCGTCTGCTGTAGTAATCACTACTAATGCACTAGTATAACCATTACCACCATCATCCACAACAATACTTGTTATATAACCAGTTCCAGAAACTACAGCATGAGCGGTAGCTCCAGTACCATCACCTAAGATTGTAACAATTGGTGCTGTCGTATAACTAAAACCAGGATTAATAACAGAAATGGTTTCTACTGAATTTGTAGATGAAGGTACTTCTTCAATATAAACACCTTCAATAATTGTAGCTAAATTAATCGTATCTCTGAATGACATAGCGGGATAACTACTAATACCAGTTGTATACCTATTTGTCTGTAACGGAGTATCAAAATATAAATTATATGTTGTTGGATTAGTTAAATTAGGGAAGAATTTTTTCTGTAACTGTAATTTATACTCACTTGAAATTATTGCTGGACTATAATTTTGAACGGCAGTTAATAAATCATATGAGTTAAATGTAGAATTAAATGTATTTAAGGTATTATTACCAAAATTTTGTATGGCAGTCTTTACACCTTCAGCAATTTGTGTAGATGTTTGTGATGTTTTAGTTTGGTCATATATCAAATTAACAACTAATTTAAGGTAAGTGTAATCAGGATCCACTATTGTAGGAGTGACTGTCACTACTGAAATTGGATTAATCACATCGGCAATGATTCTTTGTTTTTGTGTTGCTGTTAAACTAAAAGATCCTGCTGGTTTTATAGAAACAAATACTTGTCCGTAAACTGGTGGTATATTTTCTTCTCCACCCCAAACACTTACAGCATCAAAACTATAACCTAAATCATTCTGTTGAATTGCAGTGATATAATCGTTTTTACTAACGGCACGACCTTGTGCTGCAAATGATTTTGGTGCTTGAAATTTAATTGAATCAATACTTTCTTTACCACCACCTTGAGAAGCCGCAGTTATAGAAGTTGTGGTTGTATTTGAAAAACCACCAACGGTACTCATAATCACAAAACTATTAGCACCAGCGGATGCCGTTCCTTGTGTAACAATATATGATAAGTTTACAATATTACCATTTGATAATTTTTTACCTAGTATACCGTCACCAAAATACACTTGATATGTTCCAGACAAACTTTCTTGCAAGAAGTATACTTCGGATGCACCATCTAAAGTTAGGAAGTTAGTTGCTGGTGTGTATGTTGCTGAATAGTTATTTGCTGAAGATACCTGTACCGTGACTGTTAATGTTGAAGAATCTACAGTTGTTTCTGGTATTTCAAAAATGTATTTTGGATTTGCTGTGTCATCTACAGTATATGATAAAGTTGAAGTTAGACCTTGTTTGATTTCAACATCTTCAAATAAAGCAACATTAGTTGTTAAATTTGTATTTACTGTCTTAGCACCTGAAGTAACAAAACTATATGTCACACCATCAATTGCTTCAGAAATAAAAGGAGTAAATTTAGGTAGAGTCAATGAAGCAGTATTAACATTACCAACTTGTAATTTAATTGTTGCTGACGGTGCAATCGCTGAGCGTGGTGTATAATTTAATATTTTAGACTGTGAAACAACAGACGACCTTAATAATGCTGTGTCTAAGAACATTTCATTGGCAACCATATTGGTGTAATAAGCATTATACTGTGTGTTGTATGCCAAAATATCTAAAAGAACATTGAGAGCCGAACCTTCATAATTATAATCTTGTAATATATTTTGAGATTGTAAAAATGTTTTTAAGTTAGTCTTAATGTTGTTAAAATCCAAATCCGTAACTTGGATATTGCTATTTGCCCCAGCCATGTTATCTATTTCTCTCTAAAAGAAGTGTTACTGTTGTTGGTAATGTTGCGTTCTCTATAAAAAAACTTAAAGTAACATTATAAGCATTGTAATCTGGTTGAGAAGTTACCTCCACACTTTGTATAGATGCTCTAGGTTCATAGTTCTTTATAGTATTTGTTATCTCAGTTTCCAAAGCACTTGATGTCAAAGGAGAGATAGGTTCAAACAATAAAGCATTCAAATTGGCACCTAAATCTGGATTAAAAGGTCTTTCATAGTGATTTGTAGATAATAAGTTGCGTATTGACCGTATAACTGCCTGTCCATCAAAACTAAGAGCAACATCTGCCGTTACGGGTTTTTTCGTAAAAGTGAAATCTATGTCTGAATAAATCTTAGATAAAGTTGCCATTGTTTATTTATCTGCTTAGGATGGGTTAATTCTTGAAATTAACTTTGGACTGCCAATAAAATTCTCAAGTAAATAAGTTTGAGTTTCTCCCATACTTGTAAATTGTCTGGTTGTATTATACTTATTGATAGTCGTTTGAATATTTCCATAAAATGTTACATCATTGGCTTGTCTGCTAGTCAAAAAAACATTCGTATTTGATAAATCTGAAGTAATTTGAGTAATTTGAGCATTACTTAAATTCGATGTATTTGCTGTGATACTATTGGCTATTAATGTAATATAGCTATTAACTGTATTTGAATAATCACGAATTTGTGGATTAACTAAAATGCTAGTAAAGCTACCAAGAATTGGTGAACTATTGGTAATATTATCAGTTTGATTGGTGATATATAGAACTTGTTTACCATAATTTATAGCCATTTCATAATAAGGATTTACTAAATCTTGACCTTCAAAAGGTGTCAGACCCGATAATCTATTCGTATGTTGTATAAAAGAATTAGCTGTAGAGGATAAAGTAACGGCCGCCGGATAAACTACGGTATTCATATTATCTACATTTGCAGTTAAAATTATAATAGAATTGGCTGAATTAAAAATAATTTGTGTAGAGTTTGCAACTGGATTTTGAAAATAACCATTAACACTATTATTAGCAATATCTTGTGCTTGCCATGTATCAATAATAGCTGGCGTAGAATTCAAATGTTCTTTTACATCTTCTGATAATTCCAATACATCATTATTAGGATCGGTAAAATTATATCCTAGTGTAGCGAAAACGCCTGTTGCATTATTTACTTGTGCCATTATTTAATTTTCCTAAATCATTTTAAGGAGAGGTGTACTTGTGGGTCCTTTTGGTGAATTATGTATATGAAAATTATGTAGAGTTTTATTAATCACATCCGTCATCAACACCGCAGTCATTGTTCCGAACTTTGCATTAGGAGCAGTCACAACACCAGGAACAGCAACATTCACAGGAAATCCAACAGTTAATCCACCAGGAGAAACAAATCCTAATACTCCAGCGTAAACACCAGACAATGGTCCAGAATTTAACCGACCTCTAGAATCTATTTGGTCTGCCACTAGTTGACCGTTTATCATTAAATCTCCAGATAGAATTATTTCAGCACCACAATTAATGAATAAAGAACCTCCAAAATCTGGATTTGAAGTTATTGACATATCATAGTCGGATAGCAATTTTATACCTTCTGTACCACGACATCTTTGTGTCATATTACCACGAACTTCCATATTGTAATCACCATCAATTCTTTCGTTTTTATTTCCTAAAACATGAATATTTGAATCGCCATTTATAGTAATGTTACAAGTACCATTAATTTGAACATTTTTATCTTTGATTGTAATTTCATACCCATCACCATAAACCTTATGAACTTCATCACCATTTGGGTGCATTTCAATAAAAGTTCCAGAACGATGATTTAATCTAATTCGCTCACGAGCTGGCGTATCATCCATTTCAAATGTATGACCAGATTCAGTTTGTGTTATATTATTATAAGGATAAACTGGTGGTGTTTCTGTACTGGCCGGCGATGGAGGTTCACTCCAAGAACCATCTGCAATTGGTGGTTTTGTACTCATAATTTATCCTATGGTGATTTACTTTTCTGATTTCCTGCATTAGCATCTTCAGCTGAAGGCAATGAATCAAAATAACCAGTAATAGCTTCACCTGCGGCCGCCACACTTTCAGCACTAGGTGGAACAGAAATTGCAGCTGCAAGATTTGTTGGAAGACTAGTAACTGCACTTGTAATTGCTACTGCTGAACTAATAGTTGTTTGTGCTAACTCTTGAGCGTCTTTTATAGTATCACCTAAACCACCACCAGTGCTACCTAAAACATCTGAAAAAATACCAGATAATAATTGATATAATCTACTCAAACAATCTTGAAATAATGCCAAAAGTTTTGCTGGTAAACTTAAAATCCATGCAATAGTTGATTTAATATAATTTGTATATTCAATAACATATTTTTGAAAATCTTGAATTGGTTTTAGAATTTTCTGTGTATAATATTTAATTGTTGCAGATATTTGTTTAAGTAATGATAATGTACCAGATGTTGTGCCTGTAGGATCAAAACCTAAAGCTTTAATTATAGCATTAACCGCATCTCGGACAGTTTGTGCTTGTGAGTTTATAAATTCTTTTAATCCAAGATTTTTTATTAACTCTTGACTAATACCACAATTATGTGATAAACTATTATTAGACTTATCAATATTTGTACCAGGTACTTGACTTCTGGCCAGACCGGGTATAGTTGGTTGACCAAATGTTCTATTATTGCCTACAAATGGTGAAAGTAAATTAGTATTTCCTACTATGGGTAAAGTGCTCATTTTATCTCCTATCGTTGAAGTCCAGGTAAAACACCCATCATGACTGGTAATTGGTCAATTTCTTGTAAACTTGTAAATGCCATTAATAGTATCCTCCGCCACTTGATCCACTACCACCGCTTGGTGTAACAACACTTGGTGCACTTGGTGTAACAACACTTGATGCACTTGGCGTAACAACACTTGGTGTAACAACACTTGATGCACTTGGCGTAACAACACTTGGTGTAACAACACTTGCTGCACTTGGTGTAACAACGCTTGATGTGCTGCCACTACCTGCTCCAATATTAGCTAAACTTTCATCGGCGGTATCATAGATAAATTGGTGAAAGGTTGATACATGAAATGCACCAGTCATTTTCTTTCCTTGATGTTGATGAAAAGGACCATAATAGGCTTTTCCATCTATAAATCCAACAGGTAATGCAGGTGATTCATTATTTTCAAGTCCAGGTAAAACACCCATCATAATTGGTGATTGTCCGGACATACCGTCAGTAAAGAAACCAACAATCCATTCACCTAATTGAGGTGCTGAAAATGCTTTAGAATTGTTTAGTGGATACATTGGTTGTGCCCAAGGTAAATCTTGTGTTGGTAAATTAATTTTATTACTTGTGTGCCATCCAAAAATACGAATTTTACACCGACCCATTCCTAATGGATCAGCACGATTTTCAATAACTCCTATGAACCAAACAAAACCGTCTTTACCTAGAAAATTTTCCATCAATCAGCAATCACTTTCTTCCAATCAGGACTAGAACTATCAACACTATTAGGTTTACTTGCCAAACTATCTTTTGCAATCTCTAATACAGTTTGATATATACCTTCAGATTGAATTATATGTCTTACTGCTGTCACCAAATATTTACCTGAATAAAATTTATCAGGTTCTCTTTCGTTCAAAGTAGGTTTGATTGTCATTAAACTAAAATCAATTGTTCTACCAACTGTAATTCCTGGATCGCCAGGTATTGTTAGCTTAACTACTATATAGTTTGCCAATGATAGTTGTGCTGTTCTATTAGGCACATAATTCTCAATGGCGATATCTTTTGCCACAGATCCTGGTTGTTGTTTTATATAAGATGCTTTTGTCTGACCAGAATTTGATGTCATAAGTTTAAATTTTGATTCAAATGTTTGATTTTGAGTTTGACCAAATCTGTTTTGTGAAGGAGTGAGAGCACCATTACTATCTAATGCTTTAACATTGGCATTTGTTTTATATTTGTTATAATCAAATTTGGTTAAATTAGCAGTTCTTGCTAAAGTATCTAAAGACAATACACTATTGGCAAATGTACCAGAGTTGATATCATCTAGTTGGTCATATGTTTTAACAAATTCATAATTTAATACACTTATTGTACTTTCTTGAAAAGTTTCTATCTCATCTGGTAAGTTTGTTTGCTGATACTTATATGTAGCGTAAATACTCTGTCTCATCATAGATTGTATTGACCTAAAATTGTACCCATACTTAGTTTCAAAAAATAACATATCAGCACCAAATGCACCAGTAATAGCTGGTCTAGCATAAGTTGATAACCAACTAATCGTTTCAAAAGGTTTCAAACTTGGTACAACAAGATTATATACACCAGAAGTTTCTTCTATGTAAGCCTTTTTTACTCCTAAATCTTCTTTTAATATTTTAGATATAGATTGTGATATGGTTTGACCAGATAAAGATTTACTAATCTTTTTTTGCTCCGATATTAATAATTCTTCCGAACAAAAATATAGTGTATAATATTCCACATTTAAATTACCTGCTGCAATCCTATCTCCAACTTTATATAATCTATAGATACTAGTGGTATCATTTGAACCATCTTTAATTTTACCAAAATCAACTTCTATGAATTCATTACCTTGTAATTGTAATGATTCAATAAAACCTTGACCATCTTTTAAAGTTAAATGACCAGACACGCAAAAGGAATATAAATCTTCATAAAATGAAAACTCAATCAAAAGACGCCTCATCTCAAACTTTTGGCCTGCTGCCGTAAGTATATTGAGTGTATTTAATGAAAAATCTTGTGAATAGGTTGCTCCAGCATTTTCCACTAAAGCATTATTATCATCCATATTATTAACTCATCAATGATTTAAATTGTTTTTCTAATTGACCAACATAATTATTTTTCAAAATTTTAATATTTCTTTTATCTTCATTTAATTGTAATTCATAATCATAAATGTTTATTAAATTTTTAGAAATAGTTACTTTTACTGTACCAGTTGCTAGTGAATAGTTTGTTGTGCTTGTTGTCAAAGAATTATATGTATTTTGTGAAATTGAAATCTTATTGGTTGTTGTAATGTTAGTTGATATGTCAAGTGTATCAATTTGTTTTTCATAATGATGTACCGTTGTAAGTGGATTGACTGCAGGTGTGGCTGATGTATATTTATTATCAATATATGATTCAAACACAACACCAGACATTGGCCATTCCCATTGAGGATCCATGATTTGATTAGCAAACAACACTACCCAATATCTATATACATCACCGTAATACTTATGCGCAATAATTTCTGGTGTATCGCCATCTTGAATATCATATTCATAATAAATTGCTGGGCTAGATAGAAAATTTTGTAATAGATTAGCTCTGGCCAATATATTAGTCAAAAGTAATGAATTGCCTTTATTATCAGTTTTTATAAGTTTTGGTAATGTGTCAAAGTATTGCATATTAATATCCTTGTTTTACTGCATTACTATCAACAAGTTCTAGTTCTTTAAATTGAATTGTCATTGTTGTTTGTATTGGTGTACCATCATCATGAGCAGACCAACCATTTGGAGAATAATTTACATCAATACTAGTTATTACACTTGTTTTAATTTTATTAATATGTGTATTTTCTTTACCATTGAATAAAAATTTAACATCAAATGCCGATGGAGCAACAAAAAACATACCAGCTAAACCAGTTTGAACTTTTGGTAATGCATTTTCTCTAAAAGCTTTAATAATTTTCTCTACTGTTTGTGCTTCTTGTCTAGAATATGGAGTAAATATAAAAGCCATTTGATATGTTCTAAAATCAATTCCTTGAAATACCACTTGTATTTGAGGATTCACGGCATACCCTGCAGCTGCTGTTAATAAAGGAAGTAATGGTGAAACAACATTTGCAACTCCAGCAATTGTTGATGTAACTGCTTTAGATTTTTTTCCTTGGTTTTTAGAATATGGAATTAAGTTAACCGCTGCAGCTGTTGATGCTTTTAAAGCATCTAAAGCAGAAACTTCACCATATGCCGCACCTATTTGAAAATTTAATGTATCTGGCATATATAACGATATGTATGATTTTGTTTTTACTCTTTTTGGTTGAAAATTTAATTTTGTATTAGTTGCAAATCCTACAGCACTATCAAATGTGTTATTTACACCTTTACTAATACCTTCTTTAAATTCTTCTAAAGTTCCTGCTGGATCAGATATTGCACCTGTAACAGCTGTTACAGTACTGGTGACAGCATTTACCGCAGCAGTACTTATTGCTTCGGCAGTTAGATTATCTGCACTAATGCCTTTTTCTCTAAGAAAAGTTAATGCTGATGCTTTAATTGATTCATATCCTAAAGGTTGTGTTTCCAATATAGAAAATTGAACCACATGGCCTTTGGTTGCTGAATTTAAGTCTCTTGGATATTGTAATATGTCTTGGTTGAATGGATTATCAAATAAAGCACCCAAAGGACCTTTACTTGATAGGCCTGGAATTGTTATACCAGCGATTGAACTTGGAATTGAGATAATAGCCATGGTTTACTCTTTATAATTGATATACATAGTATTTATGGCATATTCAGGACTATTTAAACCAAAACACCCAGAAAAATATGTTGGTGACCCCAATAATATTGTATATCGCTCGTCTTGGGAGGTCAGGGTGATGAAGTGGTTAGACGAAAACCCTAGTATACTCACTTGGGCTTCAGAGGAATTACACATTTCCTACAAATCTCCGATAGATAATAGGTTTCACCGATACTTTCCAGACTTTATAGTTAAAATGAGGACTAAAGAGGGTATACAAAAAACAATGATGTTAGAAGTCAAACCAAAAAAACAAACTAGGCCACCTGAAATACCTAAAAGAAAAAGCAAACATTTTATCACCGAAGTCACCACATGGGGTGTCAACCAAGCCAAATGGAAAGCAGCTAAAGAGTTTTGTTTGGATCGTGGTTGGGAGTTTCAATTGATTACTGAGGACCACCTAGGTCTCTAACTAAATACTGTAATGGCCTCTATACTAACACAATTAGCACAAGAAAAATCTTCTGGCGAACTAAGAACCATGTCAAATGAATCTTTGAAGTGGTTGATGGCCAAGATTGCTGATGTCCGTGGTGTAAGAGTTGCAAAAAGTATTTCAAATGAAAAAGTCAGGCAAGTAAACAAATTCATTTTAGGTGGATTATATTGTTTCTATTATAATCCTAAAGGTAAGACGGATTTGCCATATTATGACCAGTTTCCTATGGTGCTGGCATTGGAAAGATATAATGATGGATTTTTAGGTCTAAATTTCCACTATTTACCTATTAAATACCGAGTGGTATTTTTGGATAAATTGATGAATTTCGCAACGATGGGTGATGCTGGAGAAATTATGCGTATGAGAGTCACCTATGATATTTTAACTGCGTCCAAGCGTCTAAAACTGTTTAAACCGTGTATTAAAAGATACTTATCTTCACATATACAGTCTAAAATACTTACCATCCAACCAAATGAGTGGGATATTGCCGCTTTATTACCTTTACAACAATTCAAGGGTGCCACAGCACCTGAGGTATGGCAAGATTCAGTAGACGAACTAAGGAAAAACTAAATGTCAGGTTCAATTAACGAATTTAAATCAAGCTTCACTAAAGACTTGGCAAGATCCAGTCGTTTTGATGTTAATATTAATGTTCCTTTAACAATGATACCATACTTTAACTCCGCCAGGAGATTGAATTATCGGTGCGAGAGTGCTAATTTACCTGGTAGAACATTAAGTACAACAGAACAAAAAACATATGGACCAATAGAAAAATTTCCATACATGACAACATACAATGATATGTCACTTACATTTATTGTTGATGATGATATGAGTCAAAAAGTGTTCTTTGATGCTTGGTTAAACTATATCAATCCACAATATAACAATAACTTTAGATATAAAAGTGATTATGCAACAGTTATTACAATCAACCAATATAATGTAGCAAATGAATTAACTTATTCGTGTAATTTATACGATGCTTATCCTATTTCTATGAATCAATTGGATTTGAATTGGGCTGATGATGGATTTCATAAAATATCAGTAGATTTTGCTTATACATACTGGCAGAACAATTCGTTACAAGCACTTGGTATGCAATTGGTTGATGCTGGAATCAATTCAATAGCTTCTTCTCTTGGTGGTGTATTGAGTGGTTCAACTGGTTCTTTGGGTGTGGCTTCAGATATTCAGTCTGGCATTCAAGGAAATAATAGGTTTAACAATACTGTCGAATTACCAGAAGAAGGATTTTCATAAAATGAAATCTTTATTTAATTTATATTAACTAGTGGAGTGAAAATAAAATGGCATTACCAAAAATTGATGTACCGATTTATGAAATTGAATTACCAGTTTCAAAGAAAAAAATCAAGTATCGGCCTTTCTTAGTCAAAGAGCAGAGAAATCTGTTAATGGCTATGGAATCTAGTGAAGCCTCTACAATACAACAAAGTGTTCATGATATACTTTATAACTGTACCTTGACTGAAGGTATTGATATTGAAAAGTTACCAATCATTGATGTTGAATATTACTTTATTAACCTCAGAGCAAAATCAGTAGGTGAGGTAATTGAATCTAGGTATAAATGTAACAATGAAGTGGACGAAGTGGTTTGTGGTAATGTGATGGAAAAAGACATCAACTTATTGGAAATTAAAGTTCAATCTGGTGGAGAAATATCACCAGAAATTCAATTGAATGATAAATTAACTATCAAATTAAAATACCCAGAATTTAGTATTATTAAAGATTCATTGAGGTATGATAATATCAATGAGGTAACATTTAATATGATTGCTAATAGTATTGAATACATTTATGATGGTGAACAATTTTATTATGGTCACGAAGCACAGCCAAATGAAATGTTAGAATTTGTGGAAGGTATGAATCAAGAACAATTTGCCAAGGTAGAAAACTTCTTTAATAATTTACCAAAACTAAAAGAGACATTAGATATAACTTGTAGTAAATGTGGTTTTCAACATAAAATTGATGTGGAAGGCCTTGAAAGTTTTTTCGTTTAACATTTCGTCATGACAACCTGAAGAATTACTATAAGACTAACTTTTCTATGATGCAGCACCATAAGTATAGTCTGTCTGAACTTGAAAATATGATGCCTTGGGAAAGAGATATTTACATTTCTATGTTAATTTCGTTTATTGAAGAAGAAAATCAAAAAATAAAAGAAAAACAAAGAAAGTAAATGTCAATATCAAGCGCACTTAAATCAACCGTATCAGCATTGACTGGATTTGCTGGTAATACCACACGTGCGCTTTATGGGTTGAGTGTTCCTGGAAAAAATGCTAGTGATACTCAAAGCAAATACACCGAAACACTATCTTCTTCTACCAAAATTCTTGGTTCTATTTTTGAGTATTTACAAAAAGTTAGAGCTCAAGAACTTGAAAGTAGACTAAACCAAGAAGAAAGTAATAAAATAAACTTTGATGCTGAAGATAAATTTGCTAAAGAATTAATTAAAGCTTTATCTGTTAGAAGAAAAAAATTAAAAGCTCCTGTTGCACCACCATCAAAGCCATCACCTATAACTCCTAGTGCTCCTGTTGCACCAGCATCTTCTACAAAGCCGCCAGTAACTACTCCTTCTAAACCAACAGCACCATCATCTTCCACAAAGCCATCACCTACGACTCCTAGTGCGCCAGTTTCACCACCATCTTCAACAAAACCAACAGCACCTACTACTAGCACTCCAGTTGCACCACCATCTTCAACAAAACCAGTTGAACAAGTAAAACCTAAAGTTGAACCGCCAAAGGTGGAACCATCACCAGTTGTAGCACCAAAACCTAAAGTTGAGCCAGTACCAGTTGCACCAGCACCAGTTGCACCAGCACCAATTGCACCAGCACCAATTGCACCAGCACCAGTTGCAGCACCAAAACCTATGTTGCCAAAACCTTCAACTTCCACAACAACTGCAGCTACAGGAGCAACTGCTGGAGCCGCTGCTGGTTTATCTTTAGCTTCGTTGGTTGATAATCCTACAGGTAAAAATATTACTGATATAAATCCAGAATTTGCTAAACGAATGAAAAATGCTGCGGCCGCATTTAAGGAAGAAACAGGAAAAAAACTTTATATAACCTCTGGTTATCGTTCAAATGACGAACAAAAAATTGAATATGATAAAGCTCTAACAAAATTTGGAGGTGACGCAGCCAAAGCTAGAAAGTACGCAGCAGAACCTATGCCACCATTAGGTAAAGGTAAAGGTAGTAGTCACCTACATGGTCTTGCCATGGATGTTAATAGTCTTGGTGATGCTGCAATTGGTAGAGTGGCTGGAAAAACTGTCAAAACTGGTGATGTAGTAAGTTTTAATTCTACAGGATGGTTAGAAAAATTTGGTTTATATAGACCTATGAGTTATGAACCTTGGCACATTCAATTGATGGGTTCAATTCCTAAACCAGATGCACCTTTAGGTATAGCAAAAATACCAGGTGATAATGGTGTTAGTATTGATCCTCAGGATGGATCAACAATTAATTCTTTATCACAAGAAAATACTGATTTGAAAAAGGATCTAAAACAAGCTGGAAGTATTATTACAAATAATATTACAGAAAATAGTAACGATGAAACAACCAGAGTGGTTAGTTATAATAAACCTAGTAATACACCACCACACATAACAAAAGGTCAAAGTACACAAGAAGAAAACAATAGTACCAATGATAAATCTGTTTATGCAAACAAAGTTTCATAATGTCAATCTCAAGCGCACTTAAATCAACTGTATCTGGCTTAATGGGATTTGCTGGTAATACCATTCGTGCGCTTTATGGTTTAAAAGATCCAACCAAAACAGATGATGATTCTACATATTCTGAAACACTATCTTCTTCTACCAAAATTCTTGGTTCTATTTTTGAACAAATACAGAAAGTAAGAGCTCAAGAACTTGAAAATAGGAGCAATGAAGAAAAAAACAAAAGTGATAAAAGCAAACAAGATGATAAATTTAATGAAGAATTAATTAAAGCTTTATCTGTTAGAAGAAAGCCTAAGAAAAAAAGACCTGTTGGAAAAAAAGAAGAACCTACTAAAAAAGCTGAAGAAAAGAAGGAAGAAACCAAGCCACCAGAAAAGAAAAAAGAAGAACCTACTAAAAAAGCTGAAGAAAAGAAAGTAGAAGAAACTAAGCCAAAGGTAGAAGAAAAAAAGGTAGAAACAAAGCCGCCACCAGAGAAGAAGGTAGAAGAAACTAAGCCAAAGGTAGAACCAGAAAAACCTAAAGTTGAAGCACCAAAGGTAGAACCAGCACCAGTTGCACCAACAAAACTACCTCCTAAAGAATTACCAAAACCAACAGCAGACAAAGTAACAACTACAACACCAAAACCGGCACCGATTGGCGGTGCAGCTAGTAAATTACCGGGTGTTGCAGGATTAATTATTTCTACATTAATATCATCTGGTATTACTTCAGTAAAGGCACAAGCCAATATTTTAGCTCAAGTAAAAGAAGAATCGCAGTTTGTACCAAAAAGTGAGGACTTATTTTATAGAAATGCGGCAGCCATACAAGGTACTTTTGGCAAATCAAGAATACCTACTTTAGAATTTGCTCAACAATTTGTTTCAAAAGATGGAGATAACAGGAGTGAACAATTAGCAAATCATGTATATGCAAAAACGTCTGGTAATTCTACACCGGGAGATGGATTTAAATATCGGGGACGAGGTTTTATACAAATTACTGGAAAAGATGCTTATAAGTCATTAGGTGATTATCTTAAAGTTGATTTACTTTCAAATCCAGATTTATTAAATAATACAGAAATCGCAGCAAAATCTATACCTTGGTTTTTTCTCATTTATAAAAAGGGTATTTCAAAAGGTGATCCTAAAAACCTTGAAGATATATCATTAGTTAGTAAATCTGTTGGTTTTGCCGATCCATCAGGAGAGAAAAAAATAAAAAGAGCTAAGTTGGCGTTAGAAATTGAATCTTATGATTTACCTCCACCAGCAGTACCGGCAAAAATACCTGAAATAGACCAATTATCAAAAGAAAACAAAGATTTAAAAGATTCTTCAACACCACAAAACCAAACTATTGTAAATAATAGAACGGTACAATCTACAACCAATGAAACCGTTGTTGTAAATGGAAACAAACCTAATGACCAAGGTGCTTTACAAAGGAAAACACAATAATGTCTATATTTAAATCAATGCTAGGATTCCTTGGGAATACTACTCGTGCGCTTTATGGTCTTGATGGTAAAGGTGATGAGGGTAGTAACAGTACAGGTAATAAATCTAAAAGTCCTGAAGGACGAAAATTAAATGCCTTTGTCAGAGAAGAAACTAGAAAAACAGCTAAAAAATTACTAGAAAAATTTGATAAAGAAACCATTAATAATTTTGTATCTGGTAAAACTAAAGGATCAGAAAAAGAATCTGCATCAAATAAAAACAAAGATGTAAAAAGTAAGAATAACACAGCCAGCAAAATCAAACCTTTACCACAAGGTGGAGATATGATTGATATGTTGAATAAAATATATTCATTCCTAAAAACAAATAGTGAAGAAGATAAATTACATCAAGACCGATTAAATAATTATATGGAAGAAAATTTGGCAGAAGCCAAAGCACGCCACGATAAGTTATTGGAAGCTATTAAAAAATTAATGGTTGATGTGAGAGGAGTAAAAGAAGAAGTACAAACTGCAACACCTCCTCCTCCAGTACAAGAAAAGAATATTTTGGATATTTTAATGGATGCTTTTGACATAAAAGACATAAAGACTGTTTTTAGAACTTTAGGAAGATTTGCAACAATGTTAACGCCAGCTCTTCCTTTTTTAATTGGAGCCACTTCTGTTTTTGCACTTGGTTATGCAATGTATAAAATGTTTACAAACAAAGATGCTTATGAAGCTCCTGACTCTGAGGTAAACAAAGGTCTGGCACAGGCTGAAAGTGTTGGAGGATTAGCAGGAGTTCAAGATGCAGAAGAAAAATTAAAGAAGCTACCAGAATATGACCAAGTCATGGCTCAAATTAAAAATTATGAAACTACTTATAATGAAGGTATGCCACTAAATGATAAACAATTATTTGGATATGAAAAGAGAAGTAAAAAAGCAGTAGATGATTATAAAAAAGAAAGAGATAGTAAATCGTATACTCCTGTACCTACACCAAGAACGGTAGTAGATACTGCAGGTCAAACTGGTATGCCAAATTTGAGTGAAACAGCAACTGCTGGAACCGCATCACCGGCACCTGCATCCGCAGCACCAAGTCCAGGCGAAAAATTAAATAATGTAGTTTCTGAAAATAATAATGCTAAAATAGAACAAATGACAGAACCACCTGAGGTAAATACTATTAATAATACAATGGTTTCTGGAAATAAAAAAGAAAGTGAAATTGCACCTAAACTTGATTTACCTTCTGTAAGGAATCAAGAGGAAACATTTAGAAGAATGATTTTTTATTCAACCAAAGTGGTATAAAAAAAACACCCCGTAGGGTGTTATTCAAAATACTTACACAGTTCACACTCTATGACCGCCTCTTGAAATCCTTCGGCACATAGTTCACGTTTTTCATTACCATATTCAAGGACAAAGCACCTCTTGATTTGGTCATAGACAATGTGACTTGCGTAATCAATCATTTAGTTTTCCTCAGCCAACTTAGAGAAATAAGAAATATCATCATCATCGCCTTCGGCTAATGCTGGGACTTTCTTAGGTGCTTCTTTGAGTTGTTCTACTGTAGTCTTTGGTTTCACTACTTCACCATTCAGACCAAGTACCTTATCTAATCTCTGCTTCAAGACCTCATAAGATTTGAACTCACTTGCCTTAGTCATATCTGATAAGGCATACTCTTTCTTCCAAACTGCTTCCATTGCTTCATCATCGTTCAACAATGGTGATGCTGATTCAAATTCGGACTTATCATAGTTCTGATAGCCTTCAACCTTACGAATCTTTAACTTGAAGTTGGCACCTTTCCATAAATCAAATGGATTGATTGCTGTCTCATCCTCAAAAGCAGGATTCATTGCTTCGGTAATCTTATCAAAGATTTTCTTACCGAACTTAAACAACTTCACTTTGCCTTCATTCTCTGGATGCTTTGGATCCGAAATGATATAGACATTGGCGATATAATTCAACTTACGCTTTTGCTTACGGACTACTTCTTTGTTTGCTTCAATGCCTGAATTCCATAAACCAGAATTGTGTTCACATACTGGACATTGTTGATTCATTGTCGTTAAACAATTATCAATTAACCAACCACCAGGACCTTGGAATCCATGGGAGAATACTTTAACCCACGGTAAGGCATCATCACCATCAGCTTCTGCGGCAGGTAGAAAACGAATAACGGCCATGCCATTACCTGCTTTGTCTACTTCTGGTCGCCAGAAATTATCTGACTTTTCTGAACCTTCTGTTGGAGTGTTTAATGCTTCGATTGCTTTGGATAGTTTATCCAGATTGCCTGATTGGCGTTTGAGATTTGCAAAACTCATATAATGCTCCTTATTAACGGTGTATAAACGGAATATAACTGCTTTCAAAAACTACTCATAATCAACTACAAAATATAGTATATCATTTATTTAGGCG